>ENA-OQNN01000011-OQNN01000011.1-human-gut-metagenome-genome-assembly--contig:-NODE-11-length-262680-cov-7.255922_pt1 | contig 262680 bp, 239 predicted proteins | sample MGYA00242624_ERZ504870 | MGnify/ENA primary metagenome ERZ504870 (study PRJEB26092, sample SAMD00036379) | human gut metagenome | host: Homo sapiens | study: EMG produced TPA metagenomics assembly of... | reverse complement strand
TCCAAGTTCAAAATCAACATACTAGCTAATTTATCCCTTTTACTGTTTTAAAGGATCTTTCGATCGTTTTGAATTACTTATTCAGAACTTTCGAGGATGTGTTTCACTGTTTAATTATCAAGGATCTCTGCCGTTCCGACTCGGATCAGCTCGTTTATTTTATCACAGAGCTTTTCATTTGTCAAGAACTTTTTTAATTAATTTTTTTGAAGCTCTTTCGAACTTCCTGAGAACGTTTTGTTCTCTGCCGTTCTCTCGATCAGCAACTCGTTTATTCTATCAAACTCATTTGCTTTTGTCAAGAACTTTTTTCAAGTTTTTTTGAAGTAGTTTTGCAACCCGCGGCAGCCACCCGGCTCCGAACTAGGTTTTTCTGTTTCAAAAGAACTCATTCACTGTAGCTCTCGCTGACAGCTTAGTTATAATAACACCCCCGAAAGCAAAAGTCAACACCTTTTTTCGAATTTTCTTATTTTTAGAAAAATACGGTCAATTCTGCATATTCAGTATTTTATCTGACTATTTCTTTTTTTACTCCATCATCAAAATCTTTTTCGGCTGATATCGTACAATCTGGTATACCATAACCATAGAAGAAGCCAGCACAACCCCCATTCCACAAAGATACAATATTATAATCTGCTGTGTCTTAATTGCAGCCTGCACACCGTTCGAAAGATCTACAGCTATTTTTATCACATTCGCCAAAGGATAAGAAAAAATTACCCCCGCTGTAATTGCCAGCAATACCGGGCAAAAAGATTCCATCAACATCTGCAGCATAATCCGCATCTTTGTTTCTCCAACAGAAAGAAGAATGCCAATCTCAAACATGCGATCCCGCAAATTCATAAGAATCAAAAAACTTAATGTGATAGTTCCAAGGATTACGGAAACTATCACCATGAGATTCGAAATCCCTGCCAGGCTCTTCAGGCTGTCGGCCACCGCTTTATAAGCTGAAACATTTACCGTATAGTCCATATCATATTCTTCTTTGATATATTCCGGCATTTTTTTCGCATCTTCAGCAAACGCTCTTCCTTCTTCCGGGTCCTTCAACTGCAATGTAATTTCTTTTACATTATCATTTTCATTCATCTCATAAACTGGTGTATCCAGGGTATAGATAGCATTTGCTGGGTTATTATATACCACATTTCCACTGTAAGCTGCCTCGTTCGTACTGTAAATACCACTGATTTTAAATGTATACCGCTCCTTTGTGTATGGTGAAAGAACAGCTATGGTATCTCCTATTCCCAGTCCATTCCGTTCCGCAATCCCATCACTGACTACCGCTTCTTCTGCATTCTGCGGTACATGTCCCGAAATCAGTGTAACTACAGAAGAAACAGAACTAAAATACTCGACAGGATCAGATGATCCCTCCACATAAATATTTTCTGTTCCATTTTCTTCCTGTCCGTCCATAATTTCAGCTGTAAAGTTATCCGCCAGAGCAGCTGTCACCGTATTACAGCTGCCAAACCGAATTCTTTCATCAGCGCAGAGTTCCAAATATTTTTGATGTGAAATCGAATTCACACCGCGCGGCTCTTCACTGTATATCTGACGCTCATTCGATACAAGCACGCTTCCTCCGATGCTCGTCCGAATCTCCCATATCCGTTCCCGACTTGCCGCGCGGATACATAAGCCAAACAGGATCAGGATGGATAAAATCAGGAAACTTAAAAACATCAGAATTGTATTTTTTTTATGATAAGAAATACTGCGAAATGCTCTTTTGATCCAGTTCATAAAAACTTTCCCTCCCCCTCATGTTTAATCCTGCAATTTTTTCTTTTCCAGCCGTACCACCACATCTGCCTCCGCGGCAAATGCTTCCGAATGTGTAACTGCTATTACACATTTCTTATCTTCATGAGCCAGCTCTTTGAAAATTTTCACAATGCCAGCCGCCGTATCAACGTCCAGATTTCCCGTCGGCTCATCCGCAAGAATCACCTCTGCATTTGTCGAAATCGCACGCGCAATCGCTACGCGCTGCTGTTCGCCTCCTGAAAGTTTATTGATATTGCGGTTCATCTGATCTTCTGTAATTCCCATTCGTGTCAGAAGTTCCCGCGCCCGTTCTTTTTTGTTTTTAATCGGATTTGACGTAATTTCCATTGCCGCCAGCACATTCTCCAGCGGGGTCAGATAAGGCAGCAGATTATACGCCTGAAACACAATTCCAATCTTGCTGTTTCGATATCTTGTATAGCCAATTTCCCGGATATCTTTTCCTTCAAAGCACACGCAGCCGCTCTTAGGTTCTTCCAGCGCACCCGCCAAAGTCAGCGTCGTTGTTTTCCCCGATCCAGAAGGACCAACAATCGTGTAAAGAGTACCCTTCTCAAATGAATAGCTGGCTTTATCCAAAATATCAATTCTCTTTCCGCCGCTCTCGTAAAAATAGCTTACCTCTTTTAATTCCAGTTCTGCCATATTGTTCCTTTCTACTATAATCTAGTCGCCTCTACATTTTTCCAGTTCTCACTTCCGTAAGAAACCCATCTTTTACCAAATATACTTTATCAAATTTTTCCAGTTTATCATAATGATGTGTAATAAAAATCACAGATTTTTCCGGCATTTCTTCTGTTATAATTTTATAAAGATATTCATTGGCTTCTACATCAAATCCACTGGACGCTTCATCAAAAAGCATAACCGGCGCATCTTTCAATAGTGCCCGTGCAACCACAAGCTTTTGTCTTTCTCCTCCTGAAAGAAATGCTCCATCATCTCCTATTTGTGTTTTTTCTTTTTCTGGAAAACGTTGCAAGTATTTTTTCACGCCACTTTTCCTTAGTACCTCATTCAGTTTTTGTCTGTCTGCTTTCCCCTCCAAATCTATATTCTGCACAATGTCCCCCAAAAACAACGCTGATTTCTGACTCACAACAGAAAAAAGGCTTCGGTATTCTGATAATTTTAGCACTTTTATATTTTCACCATTACATAAAATTTCTCCTTCTTCCGGTTCATAAAATCGTAATAGTAATTCCAAAATTGTTGATTTTCCACTTCCATTTTTTCCAATAATAGCCACTTTTTCTCCCGGCTCAAGTTTAAAAGATACTTTCTTTAACACTTCCCTATCCTTTGTATACTGAAATCTCACATTTTTAAATTCTAATATTGGCGAAATCTCTTTTTCCACTCTTTTACTTCCACTTCGTTCCTCTTCCATATTCAAAAATGTATAAAGTCGTTCAGCGGACGGTTTGACACTTGCAAAATGCATACGCAGATCAATTAAACTATTTACCGGTCTTGTAACATAACTAGAATAAGAAACAAAAGCAAAAACTGAACCTATGGAAATTTTTCCCACGAACACCAAATATCCACCAACTAAATAAATAAGAATTGTTACACCCCACTCTAAAACAGCATCCCCAAAAATATTCCATGTCTCAATCATGGTTCCTTTCATTTCAACCGCTAACGATTTACAAATCTGTTTTAAAAATTCGCATTTTCTTAATTCATATAGATTCCACAATTTAATTTCTTCCACAGTATTAATTGTATCGCCAAGCCATCCTCCAAATTGTTGCTCAACTTGAATATACATTTTCATGTTTTTCTCACGCTTTTTAGCAAGACATTTTACTAACACGTATTTCACTGGAATTACTATCACTACAATGCATAACAGTTCAGGACTCAACAGCATAAGTCCAGCAAGTCCACTAATTACACGAAAAACATACGAAAAGCTCATCACTACATATCTATCTGTCATAGACGCAACCTGAGATACATCGCATTGTAACATTTGCACTATTTCCATACTATTTTTCATTTGAAAATAATGTTTTTTTAAATGCAATAATTTTCGAAATACATTGCAATACAAGTTCTTATAGAATGAATTATGTATTTCTGCAAAAGTTTTTGCCTGCACAACTTCAATCATTAAATATACCAGCACACAAACAAATAAACCGGCTACTCCATTAACAATTTGGGGCATATTTTTTTCGAGTATTCCGATGTCTGTGATCTGTTTTATCAATAATGGTTGCAGAAATACAGTTACTGTAGAAACAATAGTGCTTATACTCAAAATACCTATTTCTTTTTTATATTTGAGTAACTCTTTTAAAAAATATAAACATTTATTATTCTCTATTATTTTCTTCATTGTTCACAAATATAATATTTTTAATCCTTTAAGCAAACACTGATTCCTATTAGTCCAACCATACACACCCCAAGAAATATGTCCATCCAGACTATTTTCCCACTTTGCTTTTCTCCACTCGAAGGAGCCTTAAAAAATACTTTTTCAAAGCCTGTATCATTTTTATCAAAATATTTTTGTCCTATAACCTCTTCTTTCGTTTCATTCTCCTTCTTCTCAAGCCAATACTGGATCGAAATTTCCTGCATTTCTTCACCACCATATTCGGCTCTTTGATTATCTTTTGCAAGTTCTTCCGCTATTTTTCCGCCAAAAATCTTCATCGCACTATCTTGACTTTCTTCATAGGGTTTTCCAGCTCCCAAAAATAAAAATTGTCCTACTTTCTCCACGCTATCTGGAATCCGTATTTTTGACAAAGAAGAGCAATACATAAAGGCATTATCACCAATGCTCTCTAAACCATCATAAAAATAAATCTGTGTGATTCTAGTTCCCTGAAATGCGCTTTTTCCTACCTTTTTTAGTGTTTTTGGCATTACAATGCTGATAAACCCAGCAGTTGTATCACTGTACTGACCATCTTCCGCAAAGGCAGATTCCCCGATTTCAACAATGCCTTCGGATATCTGCACTGCCCGAAGATCCGTTTTTCTCAAAAAGCAGGAATCTCCGATTCTCGTCACTTCTTTCCCACCTACTTCTTTCGGTGTGACAATCACGCTTTCCGTCCCGATATAGTTTCGTAAAGTTACAGTTTCATCTTCTTCCACGCTATACTGGTAATCTCCCTCTTGGAGCCAGTCTGCCTGTAGCGAAACCTGTGTCGTTCCAGATTCCACTGCAAAAACGTCTTCCCGCCATACCAGCACCAGAACCATCGCTACGATCATTATCATTCTTTTTTTCTTCATGAACACCTACTTTCTGTCCAGCAATATAGATGCCGGGCTTTCTCTAGTTATTTTGCCGACTTGCAGAATTAATATCAAAAGGAAAAGATCTAAAATACCAAGAATCATCCCCGTCATGATTTTCCAGTTCCACTCAATGGACAAATCCGTATCAACAGTTACTCCCGTTGATTCATACGCAGCTATTTCGCTTGTCGGGAGCGCGTTTTTAATATTTCCCGACAGATCTTCATTTTCCTGCTCCACTTTCTCAGCCTGATTCGAAATCATCCGATCTGCGAAATACTCTGCTGTTGGTGTCGCACACAGCGCCGCAAAAACCAGGGCAATCAAAACCGGAACCAAATTCTCCAAAACGAACTGTCCTAAAATCCTTTTTCTGTGTTCCCCCATCGAAAGTAAAATTCCAATCTCACGTTTTCGCCCTTTGACTGACAGGCTGGTCAGAATGCCGAACAGTAAAATTCCGGCAGTCACAAATCCTACGATCATATATCCTATCAGACGATTCAATTTTTCAACAGGTTTCGCAACCATCTCATACCATTCCTTGTTTCGAATCAACTGATAGGACCATTCTCCAGATTCCAAATCCTGCTGTGATATTACCATTGGCTTTACGCTGGAACGTATTCCATTTTCATCGGTCTGTACAACATCATCCACACTTCCTATTTTTATTTTGTTTTTTGTTTCTTCTATGAATGGTTCAACTGATTTTGTATCTTTCAAATAGACCGTAACTGTATTAAATCCCACATTTTGAATTTTTAATGCTTTCATAGAATACTCGCAGAAAATATCCAGTGGAATAAAAATTAAATTATTGTGCCAGTCATTCACAACGGAATCGGACTGATAAACCTCTGGAGTTCTGTAAATGCCTCGAATTTTGAAACTAATTTCTTCCGGGGCACTTACTTTATAGTATTCGATCGTTCCCTGCTCCATTTTATATTTAACAGTATCGCCCACATGGAGATGATTTTTTTCGGCGTATTTTTCTCCTACCACAGCTTCGTATTTGCCCCGTTCTCCGTAGCTCAGTCCGCTTCCTTCCACAATCCTGTAACCCTTTGCCAGAAAATAGGTATCGTATGCGCAGTCCAGTGTTCCAACAGCCGTCATCGTATACATGCCTGAATCTTTCAGATAACCTTTTAGGCGCTGTTGTGTCTCCTCGCTGATATATGTTTCCGTATCCACCGGATCAAGCCAATATGTTCCCGCTTCCATGGTGTACCCCTGAACATAATTGCTGTCAATGAACTTTTCTACGATTGCGGACGGGATCGCATATACAGTACATGATTTTCCAGCTTCTCCCTCGGCCGGCCCGCGCAGAGTAATAGAGTTGGCCAATGTTTCCTGTGCTCTTTTCACTTTATTTCCACTTGCAATTCCAATCATCAGCATAGAAAATATCGCCAGGAAAAGTACTAAAAACAGTATGATATACATCAATGTTTTCGCAGGAGTACTTCTTAATTTTCTGCTTGCTCTTTTCAACATATTCTTTCTTCCCCCTATATATTTCAAAATGCGACAAGCTTATGTTTAATTTTCAAGTGTCCAAATAATCCTATCGCTCAATTTTTCTATTTGAGAATCACTTTTAATATCAACAACTGATATTTTTTTCAAATGCTCAAAATCCCTTTCCTTGTCAATTAATTTTAAAAAACACATCTTTTTTTGTTCAAAACTCGCATCCATATCAATTGCAAATTCTGATATTCCAATATCATTAATTGTAATATCATATCTTTTTTGAACCTCATCTTTAACATGACTAATAAACGCTTCTTCATAGCGCATATATGGTAGCATCAAAACACTATAATCTGGTTCTATTGCACACATAAACAATTGTGTAGTAATGCCAAAATCATTAGAATATTGTGGATTAAACGAGAGACATGCTCCTGGTATCCCAACAATTACAATATCATAATCTTGTTCTAACCGCTTTACAGCCGCATTTATATTTATAATTATCTCTTCATTCCTATTTTTCCCATTTAAATATTTCTTTTCAAAGCAAAATGTATCTTTCCCAATTAATCCATTTAATCCAGAAACAATTGCTGCAACTTTATATCCTTTTTGTTTCAAACATTTTTGCAGTTCTAATTCCATTTTCAATTTTCCACTATTTTGTGTCAAACCCAAAACGCAAATAACCGGAATATTTATCTTTCTTACTCTTAAATCGTCACACTTTTTTTGAATTTTTAATTTTTTAGCAACAACGACATTTTCATAATGCTGATCTATCTCTAAACTGTTCCTGATATTATTAATAGAAACTATCGTTATGGATTTCTGCTTTGCTGTTTTCACCACGCTCTTTATATATTCAGGCGATGCATCGTGCCAACTTTCAAGAAGAATTAACACTTCACATTCTTTTATAATATTACCTATTCCCTCCTCTATTATTATCTCACTACCATCACAACGTTGAATTTTTTTCCCGCAAAGTCCCCATGCTTTTATTGAAGCAATATGCATAATTTCACCATATCTACATTCATGTATGTTCTCAAATAGTGTTATACTTTCTTGATCTACCGGAAATATACCTACTCTTTTTAACATTTTCATTCATACTCCTCAAATTTATAACCAAGTTCTTTTAAAGTACAGTAATTTTTCATTGCCTCTTCAAATCCCCCTCTAACCTTCCAGCAATGTTTTTCTATTTCTTTATTTGAAATATTTTTAGTGTCATCTGCACATGCTATACAAATTGTGCAATGTTGATATGCCCAACAATCCTTACACCGGTCTTGCGAATATCGTTCTATATTTAGCAAATTTAACACTTTGTTTTTATCTATTCCTTTTTTTATATCACCTATTTTGGAAACTTCTGATATTTCACTCACTCGCTCACACGGATATATATTTCCTTCTGCTGTTACAAAAATTTTTTTCGCGCCTGGAATACAGGGACCACTATGATGATTTACCTTTGAAATCTCTTCTTGCATTTTTTCCTCATGTTGTTTAATTTCTCTCATTTCATTATCAAATTCTTCTTTTACTGCTCTAGCCACAAATTTTTCATTAATTCGTTTTAATTTTGAAAGAAAACATTTAAAATATTCATATTCCTGTTCTTCAACAAATTCTCCGCTAAATTCACATTGTTTATCCGTATAATTATCATTCAAAACAGATATTCTACTCAAATTTTTCGAAAGCAGCCTATCTTTATCCAAAAACTCATATATTGTTCTTAACTCATTTTGGGGATCTAACACTGTGTTGAAAGACACATTTTTTTTATAATATTTTCTGTCCATACTATATATCATTTTCATGCTATCTCTCAATTTTTCAAATGATCCTCTATTACTTCCTGCAAATATTCTATTTTTATCGTGCACTTCTTTAGGCCCATCCAAACTAAACATAATTTGTATATTATTTTTAATAAAATACTGAACAATTTCTGGTGTAAACAACGTTCCATTAGTGGTCAAATTAAAATGTACCGTTCTTTGGCAATATTCTCTCTTCACATACTCAACTACTTCTTTTATCAATCTGAACATTAATAATGGCTCTCCGCCATAAAATGATATATATATGTCTTCGCTAGACATCGAATGCCCATACAAATAATCTACTGCTTCTTTTGCAGTTTCCCAGCTCATTTCTTTTTGACTATGATTTCTATTTTTGTAATCACCAGAATAAACACAATAACTGCAACGCAAATTACATTTTTGTGTCACTTGCAAAACTAACTGATTCATTCTATTTTCTAAATAAGATTCTAAAAAGTCCGTAGCAAAATGTTTTACCTCTTCTACCCGCGTTCTTTTCAAATATCCTTCATTTATTAGCTTTTCTATTTCTCTTTCCGCTTTTTCATCCCAAATATTGTTTTCCAAAAAATTATATGTTTCGAAAGACACCTGAATAATTTTATCAGTATTCACATCATATACATAATATTCTTTTGCAGTTTTGAAACAATGAATAAATGGTTTATGCATGTTCTTTTCCTCTTGTTTTATATGCTATTTCTTTGTTAATCAATTTTATTATGTCATCAAATGTATCAAATTTTCCAGCCACAATATCTTTTTCCTTAAAATGAATATCAAATTCTTTTTCTAACTCCACATATACATTTATCAAATCTCTTGCGCTGAATTTTAGATCATTTCCTAAAAGCTTTTGATTTTTCCAGTCTTTTTTCTGTTCTAAATTTCTATATTTCTTTAATATATCTTTCACTTTTTCTTCTATCATTTCTATTCTCTTTCATCAAATCTACTATTGTCAGCATTTTTACTCTACAACAAACATATCAACATTTTAACAAACGCTATTTCAAAGGATCTATAATACTTCTAGCCATATTCTTAAACGATTTTTTATAATGCTTAAATCAACTTTTAAACTTATCCTCTAATTAAAATGAGGACTATCACTAATTAACACTGTAGCAGCCCTCATCTTTCTTACATTTTAGTGATTAGCATTAGATCCAAATACACTTGTGTATAACTGATTCTGCGCCTGAGCTTTCTGAACATAGGCAGACCCACACGTAGAAAAGCATGTGCATGAACACGGTCCATTTGCATAAACACTCACATTATTTCTTCCCTTATGTTCTTTCTTTTTAAGCGTTTTCTTCATTTGAATACCTCCCTTCGAGCATAATTTTATTACCCATTGCGATCGCAAAAGTAATCCAGTAAATTTTAGTCGTCTAAAAGTTGCATTATTATCCATTTATATGCGTTATAACAATTTTCAAACTGCATTTGCTCCATCCTTGTTTTCACATTCCATCCTTTTTTATCAAAAACCTCAAAATCTATCAAACTATTACTTTCAAATATATTTTTATCCGTTTGAATAATAAGCACATCTGGATTGTATATTGTATTTACTGCCATTATTAACGTCTCTGTCACATTCCCATGCGTATAAAATTCTAATGGAATTTCTGCCACGCAAGACTCTTTTAGGTTCTTTTCTGATGTTAATACTATACACTCATAGTCTTCCTTCCCAAAACACTCATATAACAACTTTGCCCCAATAACAGTACGTGTTAAAATTATCGGAATTGACCACGCTTTATTATTCACAATCCCATTCCATTCCAATTCTTTTTCATAGATACATTTGTTTATATGATTCATAATAAATTTTTTTGCATCTTGGTATGAACCTTTTTTATTTTTCCTTAAATAACATATCAAAAGCACAGTAATAATCGGAGCTGCAAAACTATTTGATTTGTATTCTTTCCCAACAATCTTCTTTAAAACGTCATCAAAATTTAACTGTATCGAATTCATTTCCGAAAAAGGAAATGATTTAGACACCGAAATTTCTTTTTCCTGCAATTTAGCAATATAATTTCTTACCCCGAAAACCCCATCAAAGCATGCCGGCCATGTAGGAAAGTTTGTATTTGATAGCGCTGCACATAATATCATTTTATTAGAAACCATTTGTTTTATAATATTTTCTATCTTTTTTGCATCTATATAATTTGTTGTTCCAACACTCATATGCACAAGTTTTATCTTTTCTTTTAAGCACCATTCTAACGCCGCTTTGAATGAATCAATGCTACCTCTTTCCCCTGTTTCCATAATTTTTATAGAGATAAATTCTACCTCTGGGCAAAAATATTTGATGATACTATAACACTTATCGCCATGTGTTAGTTTATATCTCTTTCTAAACAGATTATCTTTTTTTTCAGAATTGCACAAAACAACTTTTTTATTCTCATCAACATAGTATTCATTCTCACTCAGAAACAGTCCCCCTGCTGTCCCGTCATCTATAATTACATATTTTCCATCGTTTTTTTTATTTTTCATATGCAAATAGTCTTGTTCAGCTTTTCTTTTTCGTCTACATACTTACATTATATCTATATTTCTTCTTTTTTCAATGTGCTTTTTGTACATATTTTCAGTTTTTATTCATTATAAATTCACATAAATATTTTTTTCACAAAAACATGTAATTTTTTTTATATAAATACGTATATTTATAGATATTTCTTTTCATATCAGTTCAACCCCCATATTTTCCACAACTCTCAACTTTTTCCACTAATATCCTATTTGTTCTTTCATTTCCATTCTTATCCCCTTCTATCTAGCAGATTCTTCCGCTCTCAACTTCAGAGAAAAAGCGGTCGGCGTGTGGGCGGCGGATGCGGTGGGAGGGGAGAAACGTGCCGGGGCGCGGGGCATTGATTTGGGTGGGAGCGGAACCTGACGCGGACGGGACGGAACGGGGGAGATGAAATCCGGCTCACAAAGCCGGATTTCAAGAGACACTGAGTCGGGAAAACATCAGTTTTCCTGACGAATTGTCTCGGTGCTCCCCCGTTCCGTCCCATCCACGCCAAGGTCTCCGCCCCACCCAAATCACAGCCCCGCACCCCGGCACGTTTCTCCCCTCCCACCGCATCCGCCGCCCACACGACGCCCGCTTTTCCTCGTCCCCCCTCCCACCAAAAAACGGCCCCACAAGGAACCGTTTTTTCTCATCTTATAATACATTCTTCAACAGCATCAGCACCGGATTATTCTCCCGAATCCATGCCAGCGCCATATCGCCCTGGATCTGCTTCATGCATACATTCCCCCAGTGTGTCGCCTGAAAGCAGTACACCACCGCAAAGAAAATCCAGATCCACAGCACCGCACGCACGACACCAAGTCCTGCTCCTCCCATGCGGTTCAAAAAGCTGATCCCCGGAATCTCCGCAATCAATTCCACAATTTTCACCGCAATCGTCACGAAAACAACGGCAAGCACCAGCGTCAGAAAGAAAGCAATCCCTTTCATAATCTTTTCCGATACCGCCTTCGCCGCGTAGGATGCCAAACTGTGCAGCTGTTCCTCCTGGTACTCCCGCACCGCGCCGCTTCCGAGGATCTGGTTCACCAGCTCCTCCGGCACGCCCATGCTCTCCAGCCATTTCTTCTGCACATCCTGGTTTTCCCCCGACAGAAATTCATTGTTTTCAAATGTCTCTAAACATTTCTTCTCCACATACTGCGGCAGCTCCGTCCGCTCATTCAGCACATCCGTCACATACGGATTCATCCAGATCGCCAGTCCTGTCACCAGAATCAGGGACACCATGGACAGCACTGTCCGGACCAGCCCCTTTCGATATCCAGCCAGCGCGGAAAGAATGCACACCGCAAGTAATACGTATCTCAGCCAATTCATGTTTTTCTTCTCCTATTTCAGCCGGATCATCGAAACGCCGTCCTCCTCCGCGAGCAGATACCGGTTCTGCCCCATGCCGAGGATCTCGTGAATCTGTGTTTCGCTGACCACGCCGCTGTACTTCTTTCTTCCATTTAAGGTATATACACACAGCTCCTGCCGGTTCGTCAGCAGAATCTGTTTTTCTTCTATCTGAAGGTTCTGGTAATAGAAATCCAGATTTTCATCCGCAAGCTGCTTTCCTTTCAGATTGTAGATTTTCATCCGGTAAGGATGATCGTCGCTCTCCCCGCGCAGAATCAGAACCACGCGGTCGTCCGCATACGCGCAGCTTAAAATTTCTCCATCTTCCGATACGCTCACCGTTTCCTTCGGCTTGTTTGTTCCTTCATAAACGCGGAAGCCGTTGTCAAAGAAGGCAACCCATGAGGATGTTCCCGCGGTTTCGATCTGCGGGCACAGCATATCGGTGTAGCTCGATGAGCTTGCAAGATTGTCCACCAGATCCTCGCCCCTGCTTCCGAAATTGTAGAAAGCGACCTGTGATTTCATCTTGCCGCCGTCTTCGTAAGCGTAGGAAACCGCCATCCAGAGTCCGTCCGCGGAAAGTGAGAGATCCATCGGATAGCCCGGGCTGTCCATGTTCGGGTGAGAGGAGGCGATCTCCGTTCCATCGGTATTATAGTATTTGATCCAGCTCTCCCCGTTGTTTTCCAGAATCGCCGCAACGACGCCCTGGCCTGCAACGGATGCTTTCACGATCGGATACGACGCGGTAATTTCGCCGGCCTTTCCATCGGCATCGTATACAACAATTTTGGTTCCGTTTTTATCGTAAATGGCAATTGCATCGCCGCAGGATATCATCTGCGGATTTTCCATGGTATAATGATCGCTCCAGAGGGTCTGATTTTCCCGGTCGCGCAGTTCGATGCCGTCGATACCGTAGCGCACGATCTTATTTCCGGATTTCTGAAACATATACGTATCGGTGTCCTCGGTCTCTGTTGCCTGTACTGTGTCGTATCCCTGAAAAGTACGCAGCTGAAGCCATACCCCTGTACCAATTCCGGCCGCGAGAATGGCTCCTGCAAGGATTCCAACGGTGATCCGGCGTCTGCGTTTTCTTTTTCTGTTTTCTGCTTTATACTCCTCAAGATCCCGGACTTTTGCTCCGTTCTCCTGTTCTTCTCTGTTTTTTCCGTCCATTTTCATTCCCCTTATGTTCTTTTCGGACTTATTTTCTGCCGCCCTTTCGGCCGCAGTTTGATTCCGCTCTAGTGTACCATATTTTTCTCTATTTTGGGAGGTATATTTTCTGCCCCGCATATATGAGATCTTCCACCGCGATCTGGTTCAGTTCGCAGATATCTTTCACTCTGCTCATCGTTCCGTAATATCTCTCACTGATTTTCGAGAGGCTGTCCCCCTTCTGTACGGTGTACTCCTGCCAGACCTGCGCGGCGGTTTCTGCCGTCTCACTGCCGGAAGCAGTTCCCGGGGCGGACGATGGCTCTGCTCCCGGTGCTGGATCTGTCTGCACCGTACCGGTATTGTTCTCCGCTGCACCAGTCTGCTCCCCGCCGGATGTGCTTTGCTCTCCGCTGCCTGCCGGATCCGTTCCGGATAAATTCTGCTCCTCACTTACCGCCGCGCTCCCGCTCTCATTTTCCGTTTCCAGTTCCGTTCCTGTGCTTTCCGGTGTCGAAGTATTTTCCCCTGTGTTTCCCTCTTCCGCCGCTGATGCTTCCGCTGCACTCTCCGCCGTCTGTGTCTTCTCTCCCTGTACGTTTCCCGCCACTGCTACCGTCTGCTCCTTTGTTTTCCCCGGAAACGGCAGCGCATCTCCGTATTTCTGCGTCACCGTCACAAGAAGCGCCGCAGCCGCGCATGCTGTCATCGCATAGAGGATCGGCTTTCTGTGATCGTGTTCCGGCTCCTCCCCGCTCTTCTCCTCAATCATCTTCCGAAAATCGCTGACAGCGCGGTCGGGCACGCTCTCTCCGTTTTCGATCGACCGGTTCTGATTCTGATCGATCAGATACGACTGCATCGGCTCATTCTTTTCATAATAAATGTAAAAGCCTCCCGTGCTCCGCAGGGTGCCGCCCTCGTACGTATAGAAGGTTTCCTCTTTTTCCTGTCCGTTGACGCGGAACAGCGTCTTGTCATTTCCGCCGAAGTGGTTCAGATGCGCTCGGATGATCTGTTCATTCAGATCCTCCCCGTATCCCGGAAGAGAAAGTGCCCAGCCGAGGATCTGCTGGTTTTTGAAATATTTTTCCATCACATCGTGGACCTCCGTCCATACTGCATCATCGAAGACCAGGTGATCCGGCGCCGGCTCCATCGTATGAATCGCGGCCGCGCTGCGGATAAAAAAGTAGGAAATTCCGTCCGCCCACTTAAATTCACCGAACAGCATGGCGGCACGTCCCTCTGGTGCGGAAAAATATTTTTTCAGAAAGGTTCCGACATAATCTTCCAGATAAATCCGCTCCCTGCCGTTCGTATCACCGACCTGGCGGATATTTTTCGGCAGATGAAAGTATCCCTCGTTGCCGTTCGCCTGCTCTTTGTTTTCTTTATAGACAATCTCAATCATGCTTTTCACCCCTTTTTGCCTACTTTATCACGGATGTTCCGCGAAAAAGATCGTTTTGGGGCAGGGCTGTCACGGTTTTTTCCGACTGTTTTCCCGTTTTTCTGCACCGGAGGGCATGTCATGTTTTTTTCATTGCAGGAATAGTTTATACCATATACGGTTAAACTGTGGATGATTCTTCTGAAAGGCAGGTACCGGTCATGTTTCGAAAAAAAGACGCCGAAGTTTACTACATCAATGAGCGAAGCCGCAGCGCCAGCGAAGAGCTGGCGTCGCTGTTTTCTTACTGCATTCAAAAGGACGGACGCATGTTCCGTGAACTGGTATTTCTCTGCATCGGAAGCGACCGGATCACTGGGGATTCCTTAGGACCGCTGATCGGGTACCAGCTTTCGCCGTACTGCAGCCGCATTTTTCATGTCTATGGAACGCTGGATGACCCGGTGCACGCCCTGAATCTACCGGACCGGATTTCGTACATCCATTCCCGCCACCCGGAGGCACTGCTCGTTGCGATTGATGCTTCGCTTGGTTCGCGGCGTCATCAGGGATACATCACGATCGGAAACGGGGCGATCCGGCCGGGCGCGGGGGCAGGGAAGACGCTGCCCGAGGTCGGGGATATTTTTATCACAGGCATTGTGAATGTATCGGGCAGTTTTGAACAGCTTCTTCTGCAGACAACCCGGCTTGCCACGATTTTCCATATGGCGGAATCCATCTCGCAGGGAATCCTGCTCGCCTGCCGGGAACTTGAGGCGGCCGGGACAAGCGAACTTCTGCTTTAAGAAAAACTGCAGACAGCAAAACAGGCAGAGACTGCACCATTTTCCGGTGTGGCCTCTGCCTGTTTTCTTTTGTCATTTATTTCGAAAAATCTTATTTACAGAACTCTTTTACCTGCTCGTAAACGCCCTCGCCGTCGAGTTTGTATTTTGCAAGAAGAGCGGCTGCCGGGCCGGACTCTCCGAAGACGTCCTGTACACCGATTTTTTTCACCGGAACCGGGCATTTCTCTGCCAGTGCATCGCAGACTGCGCTTCCAAGTCCTCCGATCACCGAGTGCTCTTCTACGGTTACGACTTTGCCGGTCTCTTTTGCTGCTGCAACGATCAGCTCCTCATCCAGCGGTTTGATGGTGTGGATGTTGATGATCTTGGCATCAATGCCGTCTGCGGCAAGTTTCTCTGCTGCTTCCAGAGCGGAGCTTACGCAAAGGCCTGTTGCAACGATGGTGACATCCTTGCCTTCACGGAGAACAACGCCTTTTCCGAGCTCAAATTTGTAATCCGGTCTGTCGTTGATCACCGGCACTGCCAGACGTCCGAAACGAAGGTAAACCGGTCCGTTGTATTCATAAGCTGCTTTCACGCAGGCTTTTGCCTCTACATCATCTGCCGGGTTCAGGATGACCATGCCCGGGATGGTTCTCATCAGGGCGATATCCTCGTTGCACTGATGTGTTGCGCCGTCTTCTCCTACGGAAATTCCGGCATGGGTAGCACCGATTTTTACGTTCAGATGCGGGTATCCGATGGAGTTGCGCACCTGCTCAAACGCACGGCCTGCGGCAAACATCGCGAAGGTGCTTGCGAACGGAACGATGCCTGTGGTGGAAAGACCGGCAGCGATTCCCATCATATTACATTCTGCGATACCACAGTCGATGTGGCGGTCCGGATATGCTTTTTTGAACACACCGGTCTTGGTTGCTGCTGCAAGGTCAGCGTCGAGTACGATCAGATTGTCATGCTCTGCGCCAAGCTCAACCAGTGCATTACCGTAACTTTCTCTTGTTGCGATTTTCTTTACTTCTGACATAACGCTTCACCTGCCTTTTCCAGTTCTGCCATAGCAATTGCGTACTCTTCATCGTTCGGAGCTTTTCCGTGCCAGCCTACCTGGTTCTCCATGAAGGAAACGCCTTTTCCTTTTACGGTCTTTGTGATGATGGCGGTCGGCATGCCTGTTACGGTGCGCGCCTCATCAAATGCAGCTTTCAGCTGATCGAAATCGTTGCCGTCCGCTACGTTGATTACGTGGAAGTTGAATGCCTCGAATTTTTTGTCGATCGGGTACGGGCTGTTGACATCTGCTACGTTTCCGTCGATCTGAAGTCCGTTGTTGTCTACGATCACAACGAGGTTGTCCAGATGTTTTGCTCCGGCAAACATGGCTGCCTCCCAGACCTGTCCTTCCTGGATTTCACCATCGCCAAGAAGTGTATAAACACGAAATGCTTTGTTCTGCAGTTTTGCACCGAGTGCCATTCCGACTGCTGCGGAGATTCCCTGTCCGAGGGAACCGCTTGACATATCAACGCCCGGGATATGTTTCATATCCGGATGTCCCTGCAGGTAAGAGCCAAGGTGACGAAGGGTCAGCAGGTCTTCTTTCGGGAAGTAACCTTTTTCAGCCAGTGCTGCGTAGAGTCCCGGCGCTGTGTGGCCTTTCGAAAGTACAAAACGATCGCGGTCCGGATCTTTTGGATTTTTCGGGTCCACGTTCATTTCTTCAAAATACAGATACGTGAAAATATCGGCTGCAGACAGAGATCCGCCCGGATGGCCGGCCTTTGCTGCATGAACGCCGCTGACGATCCCTTTGCGGATCTCATTGGCCGTCTTCTGAAGTTCTAACTTGTTCATGTCTTTTCTCCTTGTTTAGTTGGATCGGAATCAAAAGCTGGAAATATCGCTATTGTTCACTTCGTTCACAATACCATATTTCCAGCTTTTATGCAATCATGTTTAGGTCTTATTCGCCGAATACAGCTTTGTAGTCAGCCTGGAATTTTGCAATTCCGGCGTCGGTCAGAGGATGTTTGGTCATCTGTACGATTACGTTGTATGGAACAGTTGCAATGTCTGCACCAGCCAGTGCGCAGTCGGTTACGTGGATCGGGTTGCGGACGCTTGCTGCGATGATCTCGGTGTCGATGCCGGCTACGTCAAAGATCTCAACGATTTCACGGATCAGATCAACGCCGCGGGTGCTGATGTCATCGAGTCTTCCAAGGAATGGGGAAACATAAGTTGCACCTGCTCTTGCAGCCAGAAGTGCCTGGTTTGCGGAGAAGATCAGGGTTACGTTTGTCTTGATACCCTCTGCGCTCAGAACTTTAACAGCTTTGAGTCCTTCTACGGTCATCGGGATTTTAACAACCATGTTTGGATGGATGGCTGCGATCTCACGGCCTTCTTTGATCATGCCTTCTGCATCTGTTGTGGTAGCTTTTACCTCGCCGCTGATCGGTCCGTCTACGATCTCGGTGATCTCTTTGATGACCTCTTTGAAGTCACGTCCTTCTTTTGCGATCAGGGACGGGTTGGTGGTAACGCCGCAGATAACGCCCATGTCGTTTGCTTTTTTAATGTCCTCTACTTTTGCTGTGTCGATGAAAAATCTCATGTTGTTTTTCCTCCCATATTCATACTTTCGTACGGTTTCGGGGCCTGTTGTTTTCCGCAGAACGGCTCCGTTTTTCTGTTATCTCCAGTATAGATATGTTTGGTTTTTCCGTCAAGTCGGCCTCATTTTTATTAATTAATTTTATTATTTATAAATACTATTTCATAAATTACTCTGGCGGATTTTTTCTCATTTTTTCCGGTTTTTCCTTTTCTTTGTGTTTTCCCGGTTTGCGCCGGAGCTGTTTTATTCAAAATTATTAATAATAATTTCAGCCGTCCTATTTATTTTTTAATTTTTCGGTTCTTGCATACGAAGTGCTGCGCCGCACGATCAGTTTCGGCTCATACTCGACATGATACGTGCTTAAGGGTTCATTGCCGTCCTGGCTTTCCCGAAGAGACTGGATTTTCCGCAGGATGATATCGCACGCATCGCGGCCCTTCAATGGCACATAGTGGTCGATCGTCGTCAGGGAAATCGAGCGGAAGCTGGAATAGACGGTGTTGTCACATCCCACTACGGAAATATCCGCCGGAATGCGCAGTTTGCTCTCGAGCACGGCGTCCATGATCCCGAACGCGATCATATCATTCATGCCGACGATTGCCGTAAGGTTCTTGTCCTCCCGCAGCAGTTCCTTCGTCAGATAATAGCCCATCTTGTACTCAGAATCCATGCTCGGGATCACTTCGTCGAGGTCCTCATCCGCCGATTTGACGATCACGCCGTCGCCGTATCCTGCCTCCTCAAACTCGCGCACAAAGCCTTCCACGCGTTTCAGGCGCTGACCCTGTTTGGAAGTCAGCGGAGGTGAAACAAACGCCACATGCCGGTGTCCCAGTTCCAGCAGGTGGCGTGCCATCAGCCTGCCGGGTTTTGCATTGTTCAGCTCGACCGCATCAATTTCCAGCAGTTCTTCCCGGTTGTTGATGATGACAAGCGGAATCTCCGCGGCCAGCTCCTCCACTTTTTCCTTGCAGCTTCTGCTCGGATTGCAGGTGTAGATAATGCCGCGCGGGCGCACACTCTTCATCATCCGAAGATAATTCTCTTCGATTTTCAGGTCCCTCTGCGTATTGCAGACAAAGACCCCGTAATTCTTCTCTTTTGCAACTTCTTCGATGCCGTGCAGCAGCATCACATAGTAAGGATTCGTCAGCGTCGGACAGAAGACGACGATCAGCTTGTTGCCGTTCGACTCTCTTCTCATCTTCCGCCGCGGAATCTGGTAGCCCAGCTCTTTTGCCGCCGCCTCCACTTTTTCTACTGTTTCCCGCGAGAACGAAACGTTTTCCCGCCGGTTCAGGATCATGGAGACCGTCGCCTGGGATACGCCTGAGGCTGCTGCGACATCACTGGATGTCACTTTTTTTCTGCCCATAATTACAGCTCCGTTCTGCCCTCTAACGCACGCAGAAGGGTGACTTCGTCAATATTTTCCAGATCGCCGCCCACCGGAACGCCGCTCGCAATCCGCGTCACCTTGATGCCGGTCGGCTTGATCAGCTTGCTGATGTACATGGCCGTTGTCTCGCCCTCCAGACTGGAGTTTGTGGCAACAATGACCTCCGAGACATCGCCCTGGAGGCGCTGCATCAGCTCTTTTAACCGGATGTCGTCCGGCCCAATCCCCAGCATCGGGGAGATGGCCCCGTGCAGGACGTGGTAAACGCCGTCGTATTTTCCGGTTTTTTCATATGCCGCAAGATCCTGCGTCGTCTCCACCACCATGATCACGCTGTGGTCGCGCTTGACATTTGCGCAGATCGGGCACAGCTCTTTGTCGGTCAGGGTCTGGCAGCACTTGCAGTACTGGACGTGGGATTTTGCTTCTGTGATCGAATCAGCCAGCCGTTTTGCCTGGTCGGCCGGCATATTCATAATATGAAAGGCCAGTCGCTGTGCGGTTTTCACACCGATGCCAGGCAGACGGGACAGCTGCTCGATCAACTGATTGATGTATCCGCTGTAGTAATCCATCAGAACGGGAATCCTCCGCCCATGCTGCCGAGTCCGCCGGCAAGTTTGCCCATAGCTTTGGCTGCCTCGTCCTCAACTTTGCGCAGTGCTTCGTTGGTTGCTGCCATGATCAGATCCTCGAGCATTTCTACGTCGTCCGGATCTACGGCATCTTCGCTGATTTTAACTTTGGTTACTTCTTTTTTACCGGAAATGGTTACTTCTACGGCTCCGCCGCCTGCTGTCGCAGTGAACTCTTTCTCCTCCAGTGCTTTCTGGTTCTCTTCCATCTGCTTCTGCATTTTCTGAGCCTGCTTCATCAGATTGTTCATGTTGCCCGGCATTCCTCCCGGGAATCCTCCTCTTTTTGCCATGGGTAATATCCTCCTGAAAAATTTGTTTTTAATCTATTCTTCCCCGTCGTCGAAGTCGCTCTCGTCGTCCTCCTCGACCGGGATTCCATGAATCGCCTGCGTCAGTGCATCATCCACGGAAATCGTGGAGAGCGCGGCGTTTGCATGCTGGTCTGCTAAAATGAGCTGGACCTCTACGGTTTTTCCAGTCATCTGTTCAATAATGGTGCGGATCTCATCGGCTGCCTCCGGCCGCTCAACGTAGATGGATGCGAGCTGGTCTGCAAACTCAACAAACAGTTTGGCGTCGCCCGTCTCGCTGTTGTATTTCGGAACGGCGCTCTGCAGAAACTGGCGGAACATGCCGCTTGTCTGGCCGACAATTGCCTTCCAGGACGCGCTGATGCGCTGTAAATCCGCCGGTGCGGCTTTCACTGGTGTCGATGCACTCTGCGGTGTTTCTGCCGCCGCATAGCCGTCTCCGGCCGCTCCGGAGCCTCCTGCACTGCCGTTTCCTGCTCCCGGTGCATTTGTCACCATCATCGGGATTCCACGCTCCATTTTTTCTTCGAGAATCCTAAGCCGTTCCAGCACGGATTCGAGGTTCTGCTCCATCTGCGGTTTACAGAGTTTGACGAGCGCCACCTCAACGAGCACGCGCTTCTGCGCCGCATAGCGGAGCTGGCCGGAGAGCTCGGATAAAACGCGGATATAGTGGATCAGCGTCTCATCGTCTACCATCGTGCTCTCTTCTTTTAAGAGCTTCAGGTTTTCTGTAGAGACGTCGAGCAGTTCTTCGGTTTCATCTGCGCTTTTTACCAACAGCAGATTCCGCAGATACCACGTAAAGTCGGTAACGAACTGTCCCAGCTCTTTTCCGCGGTTTAAAAGGGTTTCCAGCGTGCGGATGCTTCCCGTTACATCCCCGGCGAGGATCGTGCGGAGCATCTGGCTGAAGATTTCGGTATCAACAGTTCCGAGAACTTCAAGGACTTTATCGTACGTCAGCTTCTGCCCGAGGTAGAAGGCGATGCACTGGTCCAGGAGGCTTAACGCGTCTCGCATGGAGCCGTCGCCCGCCTTTGCGACGTAGCGGATGGCTTTTTCTTCGACGTCCACGCCCTCTTTTTCCATCAGTTCACTAAGACGCGCCGCGATGGTATCGATCGTGATGCGGCGGAAATCGTACCGCTGGCATCTGGAAAGGATCGTCACCGGGATTTTGTTTGCCTCTGTGGTCGCCAGAATGAAGATGACATAGGACGGCGGCTCCTCCAGGGTTTTTAAGAGTGCATTGAACGCTCCGGTAGAAAGCATATGCACCTCGTCGATGATATAGACTTTATACCGTCCCTGTGTCGGCCGGTAGGCTACCTCCTCACGGATTTCACGGATGTTGTCGACACCGTTGTTCGATGCCGCGTCGATCTCGATGACGTTCGTGGAAACGCCCGCCAGAATCGCCTTACACGTCGGACATTCGTTGCACGGGCTTCCGTCCACGGGATGTTCGCAGTTGACCGAGCGGGCGAGAATCTTGGCGATCGTCGTTTTTCCTGTTCCGCGGGTTCCGCAGAACAGGTACGCATGACCGATGCGGTCCGCGCGGATCTGATTTTTTAATGTTGTTACAATGTGATCCTGTCCTTTTACATCCTCAAAGGTGGAAGGACGGAATTTTCGGTACAGAGCAGTATAGCTCATAAAATTTTTCTCCTTTTATTGCATCGGCATGGAAGCCTGCCGCCGGCAGTTTCTTTTAGACAGCAGTGCAACAGAAGAACGGAGACCTTGTTCTTCTTGCTTTAAGGCCTCCGTTCTTTTTCCTTGCCTTTTTCGGGAACGCATCAATCGCCGAAGCTGATTCCCATCCGTTTTGCCTGCAGGACTTCCTGTGCATTCGGATCTACGGTCTTTAATTTTCCGGCGCACTCGCCCAGCGGAATTTTCTTTACTTTTCCGTTGACCATTCCGACCATGTAGCCGTACTGTTTGTCCAGAATAAGCTGTGCTGCCTCGGATCCGAGTCTTGTGGAAAGGACACGGTCATACGGACACGGGCTGCCGCCTCGCTGCATGTGGCCCGGTACGGTGACGCGGATTTCCATGCCTGTCTTTGCCTCGATCTCTTCTGCGATCTTGTAGGATACGGACGGGTATTTCTTTGCGATTTCTTCCTGACGTTTTTTCAGCTCTTTCTTCGGAAGTGCTGCGTCTTCTTTTGCAATTGCACCCTCGGCAACGGCAAGAATGGTGAATCCGCTTCCGCGCTCTTTTCGTCTGTTGATGGCCTCGCATACTTTTTCAATATCGTATGGAATTTCCGGAATCAGGATAACGTCTGCGCCGCTTGCGATTCCGGCGTACAGAGTCAGCCAGCCTACTTTATGACCCATAACCTCTACGATAAAAACTCTCTGGTGAGAGGAGGCTGTTGTATGGATGCAGTCGATCGCATCGGATGCAATATTGACGGCACTGTAGAAACCGAAGGTCATATCCGTTCCGTAGATATCATTATCGATGGTTTTCGGAAGATGGATAATATTCAGTCCTTCCTCTCTCAAGAGGTTTGCTGTTTTCTGGGTTCCGTTTCCGCCAAGAATGACAAGGCAGTCCAGAAGGAGCTTGTGGTAGGTATGCTTCATTGCTTCCACTTTGTCCAGACCGTTTGCATCCGGGGTACGCATCAGCTTGAACGGCTGACGTGAGGTTCCGAGAATAGTTCCTCCCTGTGTTAATATACCGGAAAAATCTTTTGCACTGAGCATGCGGTAATCGCTGTAGATGAGGCCTTTATAGCCGTTCATGAATCCGTATACTTCGAGATCTTTTACATTGTTTGCAAGGCCTTTTACGACTCCGCGCATGGTCGCATTTAATGCCTGGCAGTCTCCGCCGCTTGTTAACAGACCAATTCTTAACATATGACTTTTCCCATCCTGTTCTTTATTAGATTTTCACGACTGCTTCTTGTTTCTTGGCAGTATTATGGAATGTTTACATTATACCCTATTTTTTTCGTTCTCACAATAGTTCGGGGGAAGAAAGCGCGGGAGTTTCTATTTTTTGTACGAAAAAAGGAAGTCTGTGGTTCAGGCTTCCTTGGATTTTCTTTTTTATGCGCGCCGCACTTCGAACTCTCACCACAAACGTTACTCCTACAGCCTACTCGGCCCAGGCACCCTCACGGCACACAGGAGATTCCACTTAGTGCTGCTGCATTCCTGCCCTGACACGGTTCATGGAGTCCTGTTGCGTAAGACCCAGACGTCAACGTCACTTATAGAAGGCAGCTTCGCAATGAAAGAGCCCTCGGATTGGCATCACCCCCGCTGTAGCGGATTGCGGGTACAGGGCACCGCTATCTCCCCGGCTGCGCATTGTTTAGTATACGGGATTTCGGAGGGGATGTCAAGGAATTTGTGAATTGAAATATTGGTATAGCACGAGTATAATTTATAGTAAGGCCAGAAAATAACGCAAAAATTCAGTACCGCAGAGTGTGAACGACTGCTTCACAGATTTTCGTCGTACCCTGGTACGCCTTTCCATCTGTTTTTTACAATTCTCACTCTGCAACACTGCTTTTTTCATTATTTTCAAGATTTGCTATCGATAACTTTTTGAAAATGATACATTTTTTTCTTATAGAAGGAGGATGGACGAATGATACGAGTTACGGTCTGGAATGAGTTTCAGCATGAGCGGACGCAGGAGAAAGTGAAAGAGATTTATCCGGACGGGATTCACACCTGTATTGCAAAGTTTCTGAGACAAGAGGAGGAGCTTTCGGTTCGGACGGCTGTGTTTGACGAGAAGGAGCATGGGCTGACGGAAGAAGTGCTGGCAAATACCGATGTGCTGGTGTTCTGGAATCATATGCTGCAGGAGGAGTTCTCGGACGATGTGGCCGAGCGGGTTCGGCGTCATGTGCTGGCCGGAATGGGGCTGGTAGTTCTGCATTCAGGGCATTATTCCAAGATTATGCGGAAGCTTCTCGGAACAAGTATGACGCTTCGGTGGCGGCATGGGGATCGTGAGAGACTGTTCTGTACGTGTCCGACCCATCCGATCGCGCAGGGAATTCCGGCATGGGTGGATATTCCGGAGGAAGAGATGTATGGGGAGTTTTTTGATATTCCTAAACCGGATGATGTGGTATTTACGGGATGGTTTGCAGGCGGTGAGGTGTTCCGCAGCGGATGCACCTTTACACGTGGGCTGGGCAAAATTTTCTATTTTCAGCCGGGACACGAGGAATACCCCATTTACCATATGCCGGTGATTCAGAAGATTATCAAAAATGGGGTGCGCTGGTGCGTTCCTGTAGTACGAAGACCGGCACCACTGGATAATGCATGGGTGAATCCATCTACGGAGGAAGTGTATCTTTCTTCACACCAAAAATAGCAGCTGCAGTTTACCGATATCTGTATCCCGTTTGATTTTTTCAAAACAGGGGTCTGATTTCACGATCAAAAATGTTCTGCAATACACGGATGGAATCTGCGTACACATTGCATAAATCAGGAGGAAATGTTATATGAGAAAGCTTTCCGTTTTTTACGAACACATTCTACAGGCGTGTGAGCAGTCCGGTAAGACGATTCCGGAAGTGCTCGCGTTCTGCAGGGAGCAGGGAATTTCGGCTGTTGAGATGAACTACAGTCTGTTTGCATCAGAAAGAGAGGTCATTGCCCCGATGCTTTCCGATGCGGGGCTGGTGATCAGCTGTATGCATGAAACCTTTGATTTTTCCCATGATACGGATCTTGGCAGAGCACAGCAGATGCTCGATACTGCGGCATCGCAGCAGGTTTCGCGTGTCCTGTTTGTTGCAGGCGCGCTTGAAACTGCCGAAGCGGCAGAGCTTGCAGCCTGCAGCAGCACCTATGAGGCAACGAGTACTTTTATGGCCGAAAACAAATCGATTCAAAATATGGTACATGCGCTTTCCTCACTCGCCGAATATGCGGCTTTACGTGGCGTTTCGATTACCTTAGAGGACTTTGACGGTTTTTTACAGCCGTTTGCACGCACATATCCGCTGCTCTGGTTTATGGAGCACGTGCCGGGGCTGCGGTATACGCTTGATATCGGAAATTTTGCTTTCAGTGATGAGGATGTTTCGTATGCTGCCTGGCTTCTGAAGGATTATATTGTCCATGTTCACTGTAAGGATCGTGCCGAAAGTCCGCTCGTTCACGGACGTTTCTGCCGCGGCCTTGGCCAGACACCGGCCGGAACGGGATATCTGCCGATGGCAAAGCTTCTTACAGATTTAGAAGCGTGCGATTATGACGGTTATCTCGCCATCGAGCATTTCGATGCGCCGGATCAGTTATCGTTCATCGAACAGTCCGCAGCGTTTCTGCGCCAGTGGGTTTCCGAATAATTCCACCTCTTTCATAAGCGCTCTGATTTTCGGAAAATTTCGTATTTCCGGGGAGAAATTCAGCAAGGAAAATATGTCGAAAAAATTCTTTACTATCTTTGGTTTTTTCGTATCTTTTCCTTGCTTTCCAGGGAAAACATGGTAAACTAAATTTGAAGCTTTTTGAGAAGGCATGATTCGAAAAGCAAATCTAAAACAAGAGGGTTTTAAAGTAATGGGAGAAATTATTATTCCGCAGGGTTACAAATCTGCATTAAACCTCCACGATACACAGGTGGCGATTAAAACAGTAAAGGATTATTTCCAGCATGAGCTGACACATCGTCTGCATCTGCTCCGTGTAACAGCTCCACTTTTTGTACAGCCGGAAACCGGCTTGAATGACAATCTGAATGGCGTAGAACACCCGGTTTCTTTTGAGTTAAAGGATCAGGGTACCAAGAAAACCGCTGAAATTGTTCAGTCTCTGGCAAAATGGAAACGGTACGCACTTCACAAATACGGCTTCTCTGAGGGAGAAGGCATCTACACCGATATGAACGCCATCCGCCAGGACGAGGTGACCGACAACATTCACTCCGTTTACGTGGATCAGTGGGACTGGGAAAAAATCATGTCCCCGGAAGAACGCAATCTTGATTTCTTAAAGAGTACCGTAAAAGATATCTATGAGGCACTGAAAAACACGGAAAAACATATGGCAGACCAGTACGACTACATCGAAACCATTCTGCCGGATGAAATTTTCTTTATCACTTCCCAGGAACTTGAGGATCGCTATCCGGATCTGACTCCAAAGGAAAGAGAGTATACAATCACCAAAGAAAAAGGTGCTGTCTTTATTATGCAGATCGGCGGCGTGCTTGCTTCCGGAGAGCGTCAGGACGGACGTTCCCCGGACTACGACGACTGGTCCTTAAACGGCGATCTGATCGTTTATTATCCAGTGCTTGACATCGCCCTTGAGCTCTCCTCCATGGGTATCCGCGTCAACGCAGATGCTCTCCGCGCCCAGTTAAAGGAGTGCGGATGCCAGTCCCGCGCGAAGCTTCCCTTCCAGAAATCTATTCTGAACGGCACTCTCCCGCAGACAATCGGCGGCGGTATCGGACAGTCCCGTATCTGTATGTTTTTCCTGCGCAAAGCGCACATCGGAGAGGTACAGTGCTCGGTATGGCCGATGGAGACACGAGAGGTGATGGATGTGATGAATATTCAGCTTCTGTAAGATTGGTTTCGAATAGACTATTACTGTAAAAGGGATACGTTTCCTGTCCGCCCGTTTTCAGGGTATGACAGAAACGTATCCCTTTTATATTTTCCTGCATTGCTGCTGCATTTCGTCCTTACATCAAATCTTTTTCTGCTTTTTGCGGTTTCAGAACCGTTCTTCCAAAAGCTCAAGCAGTTCCTCTCTCTGAAAGGATGCTGTCTTAATTTCATCACCGGAAAGGATCTCTTCCGCCAGCTCTTTTTTCCTCTGCTGAAGCTTGATGATTTTTTCCTCGATGGTTCCTTTTGCAATCAATTTGTATACCGTCACAACATTTTTCTGCCCAATACGATGTGCACGGTCTGTCGCCTGATTTTCAACTGCAACATTCCACCATGGATCGTAATGGATGACGATATCCGCGCCGGTCAGGTTCAGGCCGGTTCCGCCTGCTTTTAGGGAAATACAGAATACAGACGTGTCATCCCGGTTGAACTGTTCCACCATTTGTGCACGCTGCTCTTTTTTCGTGCTTCCCTGCAGGACAAAGTAGCTGATGCTTTCTTCCTGCAGACGCGCGGTCAGGATCTCGATCATCGAAGTGAACTGGGAGAACAGCAGGATTTTGTGGCCGGATTCCACGGCACTCTGAATCAGCTCGATGCAGAGATCGAGTTTTGCCGAACCGCCTTCGTAATTTTCGTAAACAAGCGCAGGATCACAGCAGAGCTGACGCAGCCGCGTCAGTTCAGAGAGCACCTGGAACCTGGAATCGGCAAATTCTTCCTCTGTCTGGTTCTGCAGCATAAGCGCCAGCCGCTGGGCATGTGCATGATACAGCTCCTTCTGCTTCTGTTCCATGCAGGCAGCCATATTTTTCTCAATTTTATCCGGCAGATCCTTCAGCACTTCCTTCTTCAGACGGCGCAGAATAAACGGACGGATCATCTTTTGCAGACGTTCTAATCTTTCTTCGTCGCCGTTTCGCACAATCGGAAGTTCAAACTGCTCGCGGAATTTCTGATATCCATAGAGGAATCCCGGCATCAGATAATCAAAGATGCTCCATAGTTCACTTAACTGGTTTTCTACCGGTGTTCCGGTTAATGCCAGGCGGAACGATGCATGGATCGTTTTCACAGCTTTTGCTCCCTGCGTTGCGTGATTTTTGATGAACTGCGCCTCATCAATGATCTCGCAGAAGAACGGGAGATCCTGATACAGTTCGATATCGCGGCGGAGCAAATCGTACGAGGTAATCAAAATATCCTGCATACCGGCATTTTGGATCATCTCTTTCCTCTGTTCCTGTGTGCCGGCGACGAGTCTCGTCTGCAGCTCCGGAGCAAAGCGGGCACATTCGCTCTCCCAGTTATAGACGAGAGATGCCGGTGCAACGATCAAAGAACGACGATTTGCATCTTCGGGTGCTTCCTGCATTTCAGATAAGAGAAAGGCGATGGTCTGCAGCGTCTTTCCAAGTCCCATATCATCCGCCAGAATACCGCCAAAGCCGTTCTGGCATAAGGTTTTCAGCCACCAGAATCCTGTTTTCTGATATTCACGGAGCTGTGCCTGCAGATTGTCCGGAAGTTCAAAATCGTTCTCCTCTGCAGTTTTCATATTTCGGATCAGCATACGGAACTCGCGGTTTTTCTCAACCTGAAGATCATCCTGCTCTTTTAAACGGGTATCGAGGTAGAGTGCTCGGTATTTCGGAATTGTGATCTCGCCGCTCTTCAGCTTTGCCTCGGAGATCTGCAGATTTTCCCGCAGTTCCGAGAGAACGCGGATACCGTCCTCGTCCATATCCATAAATTCACCGGTCCTCAGGCGGTAAAATTTCTTTTTCCGGTCATATTTTGAAAGAATCTCTGCCAGTTCCTCCATGCCAAAATTGCCCGGATTCAAATGAAGTTCCAGTACATTTTCTGCGAGGGATACACCGACAGAAACTTTCGGGGACGGGATGACACGGATCGCTTTTAACCGGTCAGAAACAAAAATTTCGCCCAGTTTCTGCAGATCTTCCATACCGCTGCTTAAAAACTCATACATCTCATCGGCTCCCTGGAGAAGCATCTGATGTTTCCGCGCATCATAAGCGCTGAAACAGGATCGAACGAGCTGGTTTGCCGCTGCTTCTTTCCGTACATCACGGCCATGGGAAAGCTGATGGATATCGTTTGCATCTGCAAAAACATTGTATTTTTTCTCGCCATAGACAGCCAGAAGTTCGCAGATAATCATATCATGCTGCGGCGCATCCAGATAAATCTGAAATTCCACCTGCGGCGGAAGATACTGCTGTAATTCCAGCTTTTCTTCTTTTTTTACCTTAAAATGTTCCTCCAACACCGGGAGAAGTCCCTGGCAGAAGGTCGGGATATCTTCTTTTGCAATTTCACAGACTCCGTCCGGACATCGCTCCATATATTCCAGGAAGTCGCAGACTTCTGCTATCTCTTCCCTTGGGACTCGGTAAATTGTATTTTTTTCTGAAAGAAAATACAAATATTTTCTGCCATAAAAAATGGGATCCGCGTACATCTGTACCTTTAGGCCATCTGCTTTCCGTAAAAGCTTCATTTCATACTGCGGCATCCCCTCCTGGCAGTGCCACAGTTTTTCTTCTCTCCAGTTCGTACGACAAAAGAACTCCTGGCTGCCAACAGCCTCAAAAAATTCATCCATATTCTGCACAGAAATCATCACATAACGGTCATCAAAGCAGGACGCATAGCTGCCGGTACCTATCTGATAGCATGAGCCGCGTTCCATGGTATATGCGCTCAGAAATTCTACCATCGGACGGCTTTCTTCTTCAAAAGCATCCATACAGTGCAAAAAAGAAAGCTGCGCACCGTAGCTGACCGTTTCCATATTTTTTACAGCTGCTGTCATTTTGGAAACACTTTTTAATACATACATCCTTTTGCTTCCGATTTTAAATTCTGCCCGAAAGGAATCGTCAAACTGGCTCTCCAGATGAATTTCCAGTTTAACCTGACCTGCTTTTGCTTTCGGCAGAAAAGCAACCTGATCCCGCATCACATAATGTGAAAGCAGTTCAGAAAAACCGGGGCTCGTCTCTGCTTTTGGTGTTGGTTTTACTACTTTTCTGACAATTTTATGTTCTCCCTGGAATTCTTCCATTCCTTTTTTCACGCCGACAGCACGAAGAAGCTGCTCCAGTTCCTGATGTTCTTCGTCATTTCTCACTTTTTCTTCCAGTTTTTTTCTCTCTTTTTTCCGCCATTCAAGATAGTACAGCAAAACAGCGACACAATGTTTGCACAATCCCCAGTACTGCTCATGTGCCGGACAATCACAATCATCTTCCATAATTTCAGACATTTCTTCATCTACAGAAACGCTGACACAATACATATTTTTTCCGCTTCCGTCTACGACAGCTGTAATTTTATGCAGTTGATATCCGAAAATATCCTCCATTTCCTGTACCTGAAAAGCATGCACTTTCTGTTCTTCATAGATCTTTTTTCCACGGTTATATGATACGGAATTCGTTTCCTGTTTGATGTCCGCCTTTGTAATCATGCTGGTAAAATCCTTTCTGTTCTATCTTTTCCCATCATTCACAATTCGTATTTTACAGATTCTGGTTTTGATCACATCCGACAAGCTTCTCGGAAAGCTCTTTTAAAATATTTTCCTGATATCCCGCTTTTCCTGTTTTCCTTACCAGTTCCGCCGTTTCTCTTAGTAACGGGTGCCAAATGTGTTCCAGCTTTTTTTCTGCCATTCTCTCCAAATACTTCTTTTGAAAGACTGTTCCGGTAATCCTCTGGTGACATTCCAAAGAATTGGATTCTGTTTCCGAACCGCTGCCAGAGTCTGTCGGCAATTCCAATCCCATCCGGGTCAAGATCTCCACTGTAGTAAATGGGAATCCCACTCTGTACGATCAACGAAATCAGTTTTAATGCTGCATACCGCGGCTGTCCCGACGTACACAGCAGCGACACATTCTTTCCCTGCACCTGTTCCATAAGATAGCTGAATACCATTTCGTTTTCCACAATGTATACACACGTTCCGACAGGCTGTACTTCTGTAATACCCTTCAGATTTTCCATGGTAAGCACATACGGTTCCCCGCATCGGCAAAAGGCTTCATATGCTGGATGCCATATCTCCTGTTTTTTCAAACGAATTCCAAACGCATGTACCAGGGAAGAAATATTATCCGGCACAACTCCCACGCACTGCAGCAGTTCTCTCCATTGCATTCGGTACTGATAAATAAGAGGTTTCATCAATTGCCTCCAAGTAGTCCATCCTTTTTTCCTTTCTTATTCTCTTTTATTTCAACTAATAAAAATTATATCATAACCTGCTATATATGATAAGTTTCTTTTGGTTAAAAACAGAAAAACCCCGGCCGCCTTACGGCGCCGGGGTCTCTTACGTTTGAGCACAAGTATCTTTCGATACAATTATATTTTATTTCCCGCAGTGCTTTCCTCGATTTCGCTTCGCTCCATCTCGGTCGGGCTGTCGCCCTATAAATTCTCCGACTAATGCCCTTGTGTGAGCAAGCTCCCACCGGTCATTACTCTCCGAATTTGCACTGCTCATAGATAACCGAAATTAGTCGATCAGAGTAGCAACACGGCCTGATCCAACGGTACGGCCACCCTCACGGATAGCGAAAGTAAGACCCTGATCCATAGCGATCGGGTGGATCAGTTCGATGGTCATCTCTACGTTATCGCCAGGCATGCACATCTCAGTTCCTTCCGGAAGAGTGATAACACCTGTTACGTCAGTTGTACGGAAGTAGAACTGCGGACGATAGTTGTTGAAGAATGGAGTATGACGGCCACCCTCGTCTTTTGTCAGAACGTATACCTGAGCGGTAAATTTGGTATGGCAGTGAACGGTACCTGGTTTAGCCAGAACCTGTCCTCTTTCGATCTCTGTTCTCTGAACACCACGAAGCAGAGCACCGATGTTATCACCAGCCTGAGCCTCATCGAGGAGTTTACGGAACATCTCGATACCAGTTACAACAGTTTTCTTGGTCTCTTCTTTCAGACCTGCGATTTCAACTTCCTCATTCAGATGAAGAACACCAGCCTCAACACGGCCAGTAGCAACAGTACCACGACCAGTGATGGTGAATACATCCTCTACAGGCATGATGAAGTCTTTATCTGTGTCACGCTGCGGATCCGGGATCCAGCTATCTACTGCATCCATAAGCTCCATGATTTTATCTCCCCATGGGCCAGCCGGATCTTCCAGAGCTTTCAGAGCAGAACCCTGGATGATCGGAGTGTCATCTCCCGGGAAGTCATACTCGTTCAGCAGCTCACGGATCTCCATGTCTACCAGCTCAAGCAGCTCTTCGTCGTCTACCATATCGCATTTGTTCATGAATACAACGATGTAAGGTACACCTACCTGACGGGACAGAAGGATGTGCTCTTTTGTCTGAGCCATAACACCGTCTGTAGCAGCTACTACAAGGATAGCTCCGTCCATCTGTGCAGCACCAGTGATCATGTTCTTTACATAGTCAGCATGGCCTGGGCAGTCAACGTGTGCATAGTGTCTTTTCTCTGTCTGATACTCAACGTGTGCAGTAGAGATTGTGATACCACGCTCTCTCTCTTCCGGAGCTTTATCGATATCTTCGAAGTTCTCAGCAGTGTTTCCTTCTACTCTGGTAGAAAGTACTTTTGTGATAGCTGCGGTCAGAGTTGTTTTACCATGGTCAACGTGGCCGATGGTACCAATGTTACAATGCGGTTTTGTTCTTTCAAATTTAGCTTTAGCCATTTTAAAATGTCCTCCTTAAAATTGCGCCCAGTGGGCTTTTTTGAGACTAAATTGGTGGCAGGAACCCACCTGAATCGTAAACCTGCTAAGTCTGATTATATTGCATTTCCGTCTTATTTGCAAGGGAAATCTCAGAAAAATAATACTTTTAGGCTGTGCAGCCTTTGACAGCTGCACACCCGATTATTTTTCTTACATTATTTTGCTTTTGCAGACAGAACTTTTTCCTGTACGTTTTTCGGAACCTGCTCGTATTTATCAAAGAACATGGAGTAGTTACCACGTCCCTGAGTTTTAGAACGAAGGTCTGTTGCGTAACCGAACATTTCAGCCAGCGGTACGAATCCACGGATCATCTTTCCGCCGCCGATGTCATCCATACCCTCGATACGACCACGACGGGAGTTGATATCACCGATAACATCACCCATGTAATCTTCCGGAGTGGAAACTTCGACTTTCATGATAGGCTCAAGAAGAACCGGAGCACCCTTCTGCATAGCTTCCTTGAATGCCAGAGAACCAGCAATGTGGAATGCCATCTCAGAAGAATCGACCTCATGATAAGATCCGTCGTATACATTTGCATGAACACCGACTACCGGGAAGCCTCCCAGGATACCGGCTTTCATAGCCTCTTCGATACCTTCGCCTACAGCCGGGATATACTCTTTCGGAATAGCTCCACCGACAACGGTAGACTCGAATTTGTAAATCTCTTCGCCGTTTGCATCCATAGGCTCGAATTTAACTTTACAGTGACCATACTGTCCACGTCCACCAGACTGTTTTGCATATTTGCTGTCGATGTCTGCCGGTTTGGTAATGGTCTCTTTGTATGCAACCTGCGGAGCACCTACGTTAGCCTCTACTTTGAACTCACGAAGCAGACGGTCAACGATGATTTCCAGATGCAGCTCACCCATACCAGCGATAATGGTCTGACCAGTTTCCTGATTGGTGTGTGCACGGAAGGTCGGATCCTCCTCAGCCAGTTTTGCAAGGGACTCGCCCAGTTTGCCCTGGCCTGCTTTTGTCTTAGGCTCGATAGCCAGCTCGATAACCGGCTCCGGGAACTCCATAGACTCAAGGATTACCGGATGCTGCTCGTCGCAGATGGTATCACCTGTGGTGGTGAACTTGAATCCGATTGCAGCTGCGATGTCACCGGAGTAAACTTTGTCCAGCTCCATACGTTTGTTTGCATGCATCTGAAGGATACGTCCAACACGCTCTTTTTTATCTTTTGTTGCATTCAGTACGTAAGAACCGGAGTTCATGGTTCCTGAATACACACGGAAATATGCCAGTTTACCAACGAATGGGTCTGTCATAATCTTGAATGCCAGTGCGGAGAACGGCTCGTCATCGGAAGAATGTCTTACGATCGGGTTTCCGTCCAGATCGGTACCCTCGATTGGCGGGATATCGGTCGGAGCCGGCATGTACTCAAGGATCGCATCCAGGAGTTTCTGAACACCTTTGTTTCTGTATGCAGAACCGCAGCATACCGGTACAGCTGTACACTCGCAGGTAGCTTTACGCAGAACTGCTTTCATCTCGTCTACAGACGGGATATCATCATCCAGATAACGCATCATCAGCTCATCATCCAGCTCGCAGATTTTCTCTACCAGCTCGGTGTGATACAGCTCAGCGTCGTCTTTCATATCTTCCGGGATATCAACGATGGAGATATCATCGCCCTTATCATCGTTGTAGATGTAAGCTTTCATCTCGAACAGATCGATAATTCCCTTGAACTCATCTTCCTTACCAATTGGAAGCTGAAGGCAGATAGCATTTTTACCAAGTCTGGTCTTGATCTGATCTACAGCGTTGTAGAAGTCAGCACCAAGGATGTCCATCTTGTTGATGAATGCCATACGCGGTACGTTGTAGGTATCAGCCTGACGCCATACGTTCTCAGACTGAGGCTCTACACCACCTTTTGCACAGAACACGCCGACAGCGCCGTCCAGTACACGAAGAGAACGCTCTACCTCTACGGTAAAGTCAACGTGGCCTGGGGTATCAATGATGTTGATACGGTGCTCAAGAGCGCCCGGTTTCGGCTTGCAGTTCTCTTCCAGAGTCCAGTGGCAGGTTGTAGCAGCTGAAGTAATTGTGATACCACGCTCCTGCTCCTGTTCCATCCAGTCCATGGTAGCAGTTCCTTCGTGAGTATCACCAATCTTGTAGTTAACACCGGTATAGTACAGGATACGCTCGGTCAGGGTTGTTTTACCTGCATCGATGTGAGCCATAATACCAATGTTTCTGGTTCTCTCTAATGGATATTCTCTTCCAGCCAACGGATTTTCCTCCTCTTAGAATCTGTAGTGAGCAAATGCCTTGTTAGCCTCTGCCATCTTATGAACTTCTTCTTTCTTCTTCACAGAAGCACCTGTGTTGTTAGATGCATCCAGAATCTCGTTTGCCAGTCTGTCTTCCATGGTACGCTCGCCTCTCTTACGAGAATAAGCGGTCAGCCAACGAAGGCCAAGAGCCTGACGTCTGTCCGGTCTTACCTCGATCGGTACCTGATAAGTAGCACCACCGATACGTCTTGCTTTTACTTCAAGAACCGGCATGATATTGTTCATTGCTTCTTCAAATACTTCGATTGCTGGTTTTCCAGCTTTTTCTTCTACTTTAGCAAATGCGCCGTATACGATTTTCTGGGCAACGCCTCTCTTACCATCCAGCATGATGTTGTTGATCAGCTTGGTTACCACTTTGTTATTGTATAACGGATCTGCTAAAACATCTCTTTTCTGAGTATGTCCTTTACGTGGCACGTTACTTCCCTCCTTAACCATCATTCGATTAAATCATCGGTACTCACACTTATTTGCAGTATGTCCGCGCGTGTAAATTCTCTATAAATCCGCAGCCGTGGGGATTTATGGAATAACGCACAACATTTCGCTTTTTTGTGATACTAGATATATCTCGAACTCGTTTTACTTAATTATTTCTTTTTCGGTCTCTTAGCACCGTATTTAGAACGGGCCTGTTTTCTGTTAGCAACACCTGCAGTATCAAGTGTACCACGGATAATGTGGTATCTGGTACCTGGCAGGTCCTTAACTCTTCCTCCACGGATCAGAACAACGCTGTGCTCCTGAAGGTTGTGACCTTCTCCTGGGATGTAACTTGTTACTTCGATTCCGTTGGAAAGACGAACTCTGGCGATTTTACGAAGAGCTGAGTTAGGTTTTTTCGGTGTAGCAGTTTTAACAGCTGTGCACACACCTCTCTTCTGAGGAGAAGACATATCTGTGGATTTCTTTCTCAGAGAATTGTAGCTTTTCTGCAGTGCCGGCGCGGTAGATTTCTTTACGGAAGTCTCACGGCCTTTTCTTACTAACTGGTTGAATGTTGGCATTCCATTTCACCTCCTGATAGATTTCTCCGTGTGTCCCACGGGGTTTCATACGGCTGCTTTAGTTCAACATAATTGCTTTGCAGCTTTTGCGCGCACAAAAAACAGTCTTTTACGCACGCTCGTTTATTATAGCGTCTGTCCTTGCAAAAGTCAAGGGGGAAATTCGCAAAAAATCGCGTATTTACGCGGCTTCTGCGGATTTCCCCCATTGATGCATTACTGTGCAAAAGTATTTTTTCTTCCTATTATAATCTCACCAGATTATTTTCTGACATTTTCTGTTTTTCGTTAAAGCGGACGGTTCCTGAAGGCCGGACACGCATCACACCGCTTCGGCTTCTCCTCGCTCTGTGCATTGCCCCAGAGGTCACGCGCTTTCTCTTCGGCACACCCTTTGCACCAGGGAAACATGCGGACATTGCTGATGTAAAATTTCTCAAAGTTTGTCTCGTCGTTGTTGATGTCAAACTGCTGCTTTCTCGACAGCTCTTCCGTATGTTCTGCAATCCAGGCCTTCTGCCCTTCGGTTGCCGGATACCCCGGTCCGCCGAGGACGTAATCCATATCGGCATGGAGATTTTCCGGTTCGCCTGGTTTGTGGAATCCTACAAATAAAATATAACCGCGGCGCAAAAGCTCCTGGATCGGCTCGTCCGTCTGGCCGTCCGGACCTAAAATCGCCCGCGCGGTCTGCGCATGAAAATTTTCTGTTTTGGGATAGAATTCCCCAGTTGGTGCTAAAAATCCATCTGCCATTTTCTTTTCTCCCATGTTCTCATTTGCTGTATGCTTTTCTATACCATAACCGATTTTTTCAAAACAGGCAAGGTTTGTTTTACTGGATTTTTTTTTTTATCTGTGCTATACTCTTGCCCGTGCATTTATGCAATCGGATTTTCCCGTCTTTTTGCGGGTGTCCGGACTGGTTCGTGAACTTCCCAGTATAAAAAACCAAGTATCTCAAAATTTTCATCAAAGGAGATTGGAAAATGAATGCAAGAAAACTGATCATCGACTGTGATCCGGGCATCGACGATTCTCTCGCCCTGATGCTTGCCGCGGCTTCGAAAGAGCTGGATCTTGTCGGCATCACCACAGTCAGCGGAAATGTACCCGCTTCTATGGGCGCTAAAAATGCCCTCAAAATTCTTTCTATGATTGGAAAACCAGATGTCCCGGTTTATGTCGGCGAGGAGACGCCTCTGGTCCGCGACTACGTGGACGCGATGGACACCCACGGCATGGACGGTCTCGGCGAATCGGGCTGGCCGGATGCCGAAGGCCTTACGCCAAACAAGGACGCTGTTTCTTTCCTGATCGAAACCTTAAAAGCAACCCCTGATGTTACCATTCTTGCCCTCGGACCGATGACGAACCTTGCAAAAGTCATCTCCCGCGCACCGGAGTGCCTGACAAACCTGACGGCTCTTGTCTCCATGGGCGGAAGCTATAAGAGCCATGGAAACTGCTCCCCGGTTGCCGAGTACAATTACTGGTGCGACCCGGATGCCGCAGCCGAAGTATTCCGCGCGTTTTCCGAGCTGCCGCAGCTTGCAGGCAAAAAGCTTCATATGATCGGGCTGGATGTCACACGAAAAATTGTCCTGACGCCGAATCTTGTGGAATATATGAAATGCGTAAATCCAGGAGTCGGAACCCGCATTGAGGAGCTGACACGCTTCTACTTTGATTTCCACTGGAAACAGGAAAAGGTCATCGGATGCGTGATCAACGATCCGCTCGCGGCCGCTTATCTTGTGGATCCGTCGCTCTGCAGCGGTTTTGATGCGTATACGCAGGTAGAAACCGGAGGCCTCTGCATCGGACAGACGGTTGTGGATGCCATGAATTTTTATCAGAAAGCACCGAACAGCCACATTCTGACGCAGGTCGATGTGCGCCGTTTCTTCCTGATGTTCTTTGAGCGCGTTCTCGGCGTGCCGCAGGAGGAATCCGCACCGGTTCTCGACCAGATTCTCACCGCACCGCCGGTCTTCCCACATGAGACGATGTTTCAGAAGGGAGGCGAGGCATGATGAATACTAACCGTACGTTAAAGCTCACAACACTCGCGCTCTGCGGTGTCATCAATATTCTCGGCGGTACCATTGCTCTGCTGCTGCGTCTTCCGGTTTATCTGGACTCCATCGGAACAGTTCTGGCAGCCGCTCTGTTCGGACCTGCTGCTGGCCTCGTTCCGGGACTGATCTCCGGACTCATTTCCGGCATGACGAGTGATGTCTATGCGTTTTACTATATTCCGGTGCAGCTTGTCATCGGTCTCGTTGCCGGCCTTGTATTCCGCAGACTCCGCCCGTCCCATACGGCAGGATCCCGCAGCGAGAGTCTTTCCCTCCGCTCCATGGGCTGGAAGCTGTTTCCGGCAGCGCTTGTGATTTCGCTTCCGGGTACTGTGGTAAGTTCCACAATCACTGCGGTTGTTTTCGGTGGAATTACTTCCTCCGGCTCCACCGTGCTGGTGCAGCTGCTTCACAGCCTCGGCATGAATCTGACGCTGTCCGTCTGCGTTGTACAGGCTCTGACCGACTTTGTGGACCGAATGATCGTCCTTGCTGTCGTTCTTGTGATTCTGCCTGCTGTCCATTCTGCTTTCGGCAGTCTTTCCATGAGAAGCAGAAAATAATCTGTACCAATAGCACAAAGAATCCTGCAAAAAATTCACTTTCTTTTTTGCAGGATTCTCATATTTTGGCATAACAAGAACTCCGGAAAAAGGGGAGGCTGCATCAGGAGTCATCCCTTTTCCGGAGTTTTTTATTTCTTCTTTAATAAAATCATTCACATGCGCGGATCCATACCTGCATTTCGCCCTCACCTCGGTTGTTCCACATATAATATGGAATCAGTTTCAGTTTCGTCTTTTCCTCTTCCTCTTTCTGATACAGATGATACAACGGCTGTTTTTCCGCATCGCCCAGCTTCATGCGACGTCCCTCGGCCGTTACGCGCACAAAGTGCTCGCCCAGCTCATCGGCTGCTTCTGCGGTTTTTTCACCATCCACACAGAGTTTTGTCAAATGCAGATTCTTTCCGTTGTCTGCTTCTTCCATACAGTAAACAACCGGTCCTCGTTTTACGGCAACACGGCCGGCGTCCTCGCGTACAAGCGGATTGGATGCCAAAAACTGGATTTCCATCGGGAAGTTCAGGCGGATCGTCTCACCCTTCGCCCATACTTTTGTCACATACAGATACCCGTCTTTTTCTTCCACTTCTGCGCCTTTTGGAATCTCTTTTTCATAAGAAGCACACCATCCCGGGATGCGGAATGCAAAGGTGTACGGCTCTTTGGTATCGCTCTCGCAGGTCACGGAAACATGGCCGTCCCACGGGAATTCGGAAGTGATGGATGCTTTTACTTTTTCTCCTTCCACTGTTCCACCCATGTACAAGTGGACAAACAGGGTTGTGTCGTTTTCCGTGTATGCGTAAGATGCAACTGAGCTTACCGTTCTTGCCAGGTTCGGAGGGCAGCAGGCACAGCCGAACCATTTCTGGCGGATCGGTTTTACATGGAATTTCCGCTCATCCTTGTGGCATGCCTCCGGCAGTACTTCCAGCGGGTTGACGTAGAAGAAGCTCTTTCCATCGAGTGCCATGCCGGACAGAACGCCGTTGTAGAGGGCTAATTCCATCACATCCGCGTACTCTGCTTTTGCCTGAATTTCCAACATGCGGCGAGCAAAGAACACAAGACCGATGGATGCGCAGGTCTCTGCGTAAGCGGTATCGTTTGGCAGGTCATAGTTGAAAGAGAATGCCTCTCCTATATGAGTAGCACCGATTCCGCCGGTGACGTACATTTTCTGATGCACCATGTTGTTCCAGAGAGTTTCACAGGCTTTCAGCAGGCTCTCATCCTGCGTTGCCCTTGCCACATCCGCCATGCCGGAATAGAGATATACGGCGCGTACGGAGTGCCCCTGCACCTCATCCTGCTGACGCACCGGGCGGTTTGCCTGATTGTAGCTATATCGTTCCTCGCCCTCCGGGCAGGTCAGACCGCGCTCGATATCGTAATAGTATGGTTTTGTTCCGCGTTCATCGATGAAGTATTTTGCAAGATCAAGATACTTCTGCTCGCCGGTCAGATCATAGAGACGCATCAGAGCCATCTCTGCAATTTCGTGACCAGGATAACCTGCTTTTTTGCCCTCGCCGTGACCGAGTTTGCTGGCAATAAAGTCCGCGAAACGCTCCGCTGCTTTTAAGAGACGGTCTTTTCCGGTCGCCTGATAATAGGCTACGGCGCCTTCCGTCAGATGACCGAAGCAGTACAGCTCATGGTTGTCCTTAAGGTTTGTAAAAATCATATCCTGATCGTTGATCAGATAGTAAGTATCGAGATATCCGTCTTCTCTCTGTGCTGCGCATACAGCTTCAATCGCTTCATCTGCCGTTTTTTCCAGCTCCGGATCGGGATGCTGTGTCAGGGAGTACGCAACTGCCTCCACCCATTTGGTAAAATCGGTATCCTGGAACAGGAAGCCATAAAATCTTCCATCCATTTTGCCATCCTTCGGCAGTGTCTCAAAAGTATCCAGCGGATATTTGATCTGAACAAATTTGTCTCCTTTTGCTTTCCGCTCTTTTTCAACTTCACCGGCGCGGCGGTAGTTCCGCATACAGAAGCTTGGTGCTGCTCCCGGAACATTGTCATTTAAGGCATTCCACTGATACGGAATTACTTCGGTGCGGACAAGCTCCATCTCTTTTTTCCAGAATGCATCGCTAACCTGGACTTTTGCCAGGGATAATGGTTTGCTGAAGTTTTTCTGATCCATTTTTTCGGTCTCCTTTTTCGTTGTCTTCCGCCGCCTCCTGGTTTGAAAAAGATATTTTCCTTGCTTTCAGATATGGGAAGCGTTACACTTCTTTTGACGGCTGTTTTCCTGTTTTTCTATAGTTTTATTTTAGCAAAACGGACCGCCGTTTAAAATACAAGAATGTTTGAAAAGGTTTGAAAAAGTCATATGATCTCTGTTTTATTTCCAGATGCCGCCTGTTTTACCTACGACCTCTGCGGCAAATTCCAGTCCCCGTCCCCGGAGTGGATGCACCTGACACGGAATCTCGTCAATTTTGAACTGATGGTTGTGACGGAAGGAACGCTTTTTATCGCGGACGAACGCCGCTCTTACGAAGTCCATCCTGGCGAATATCTTCTTTTGCCTCCGACCGTCCATCAGCACGGCTCGAAAAAAGGAAGCTGCGCTTTCTACTGGCTCCATTTTATCCCTGGTATCCCCTCCGCACCGATCATCGCTCCTTCTGACCCGACCGCCGGATCGGTTCTGGATGAGTTTCATGCTGCACCGCCATCCTCCTACCGCCTTGAGGACCTCGCTCCCGCCCAGTTTCCATCCAACTACCCCGAAACGTTATGCATCCCGCGCCATGGAACGCTTTCGTCCCCGAACCGCGTCATCATCCTCATGAAGCAGCTCCAGGACACTTCCCTGCGTTTCCACAACACGTTCCTCAACAACAGCCTGACTGCCGCTGTTCTCGGCGAAATCAACTGCCAGAGCCCCTTCTACCGCACCTACACTTCCGAAACGCAGCGGACACAGATCCTGCAGGACATCATCAGCTACATCCAATACCACAGCAGCGAGTCCCTCAAAGTCACCGAACTCGCCCGTTATTTCGGCTACAACGACAAATACCTCTCCTCCCTCTTCCACGAGGGCACCGGGATGACACTGAAGCAGTTCATCCTGAAATCCAAAATGGACAGCGCAATGGCTGAGCTGACGGACACGAATCACACAGTCTCTCAGATTGCCTATAATGTTGGATTTCAGGATGCGCATAATTTTTCCACGGCTTTCCGAAAACTCACCGGGATGACGCCGGGACAGTACCGGAAGAGTTATGGGAACCGGAAACTTTCTTTTGAATAGGACGGGAGGATACGACCCCCAGGCACCGCGGGGGGCGGACGCTCCGCTGCGCCTGGGGACCCATCTACGTTTTGGCGGACGGAAGTGATTTACTCAATGGATGGATTCACTTATTCTTTAGAAATTTACTGTTTCTTTTAGAAAATAGACATACTTTGCTCACATTTCTTCACTATACTATATCTCAGATAGTTGATGAACCACTCAAAACTATCTCCCCCCTCATTATGAAAGAGCAGCCCGCATATCCGCGGGCTGTTCTTATTTTTTGTCTTTTTGCACCCCACCTAACGTAAATGCCGCCTGCGGTCGGGGAAATATCCCGACCGCAGGCGGCCTCACAATCTACCGTGGAATCACATTACTCTTCCGCAGCTTCAATTGCTGCAGTCTCGATAATAAATTTCACGCTTCCATCCATTCCATTTGCCTTACCACTGTAAGAAGTATAAGCACATTTATCCGAATTCAGCGCCTGAATCCGATCCAGTACATCTCCCAGATCATCCTCAAAGGTACTCTTCAGCTTGCTGGTACCCTCTTCTTCAAACTTCTTCGTACCGTCAGCCAGTTCTTTCGCCCCATCGGACAGCTCGTCAATACCATCAACAACCTTGCTGCTTCCCGATTTCAGATCAGAAGCTCCGCTTGCCAGAGAAGAAGTTCCATTTGCCAGTGTAGAAGCTCCGCTCGCCAGCGTAGATGCTCCGCTTGCCAGCGTAGAAGCTCCGCTGTTCAGTTCAGAAGCTCCGCCTGCCAGGGAAGAAGTTCCATTTGCCAGTGTGGAGGCTCCGCTTGCCAGCTGGGATGCTCCGCCTGCTACCTGAGAAGCACCGCTTCTTAAGCTTCCGCTGTTTGCAGAAAGTTTTGCAGATCCATCGCTTAACTGGCTTCCCAGCTGTCCAAGACCTGCGGTCAGCTGTGTCGTGCCGCCCTGCAGAGTCGTAACACCCTCAACCAGAGCCGGTGCATTTGCTTTCAGCTGGCTTGCGCCGGAAAGCAGCGTGTCATTGTAAGCACTCAGCTGGGTAAATCCTGCGTTCAGTGCATTGATGCCTGCTGTTGCTTTTGCAAAACTCTCATTTGTGCTGCTGTACAGCTGGCTCACACCTGCGGACAGAGTACCGATGCCCTTGTACAGAGCGCTTCCGCCTGCATCAAGCTGTGCCACACCTGCGGTCAGTTTCTGCATTGCACCAAGATTCTGCTCAACAACTGTTTTATTATCGGTGATGGTCTGCATCTGTTTCTGCATGGTCTCAAGCTGCGGCATCAGAGCTGCAACCGTCTTCTGCAGATCACTGTACTGGCTCTTGATGTCGCTCATCTTCTGCTGCATTGCTGCAAGACCGGAGAGATCCGGGCGCTCGATTTCGAAGTTCAGTTCCGGAAGGGTAATCTGCGGAGCTGTAACTGGAGTAACCGAAACGGTTCCGGCGGAAGCGGAAACGCTGACACTTCCGATCTGGTTTCTTGCTTTACTTAAGGAATCGGCAAGCTCTGTATTTCCAGCGCTCTTAGCTGCGGAAATCTGTGCATCCAGTGTAACTGCTGCTGCAGAGAGCTGATCATTTGCCTGTTTTGCTGCATCGGCGGATGCCTGGCTTGCTGCTGTATCAGCTGCGCTCTGTGCTGCTGCTGTTGCTTCCTGGTTCAGCTGTGCTGCTGCTCCGTCTGCCCATGCCTGAACCTGTGCTGCCATCTGGGTTCCCATCTGCGTTGCCTGATTCGTGATCTGTGCCTCCAGACCGCTTAAGTAGCTCTCAAGTCCTTTGGACAGCGTATCCATCTGGCTCATCAGCTCGCTGCCGTTTGTCATCATGCTGTTGACAGATCCTGCGATTGTGGTGTTCAGAACCTCGGAGAGTGCCTCGGTCTCGGAGATCAGGGTAGAACCGGTGCTGGTCATACCGTCTACCATCGTCAGAAGGCTCTGTACATCGGTGCTCTGCAGCTGCTCGTTCAAACTGGTCAGTCCTTCGGAGAGTTGTTTTGCTCCTGCAAAAATATCATTCTCATCTTTTCCGTCGAGTGCTGCGTTCAGTGTTGCGATTGCACTGTTTACCTCGGTCAGGCCGTCTGCCAGAGGCTGAAGCTGCTCAGCGCCTGCTGCAAGCTGTTTCTCGCCTGCTACATAAGAAGCAACGCCGTCGGACAGCTGTGTTGTTCCGTCGGTGTACTGTTTTACGCCTGCAACGACTTTATTCACACCGTTTACATACTCGGTTACGCTTCCAGTCAGCACACCGTTCTTTCCAAGATACGTCTGGATTGCTTTATTCAGGGTATCAGCGCCCTCGGTGTAGGAGTTTACGCCGCTTGCCAGGGAAGAAGCTCCGCTGCTTAAGGTGGATGCTCCGTTGGACAGGGTAGCTGCTCCGCTGTTTAAGGTAGAAGCTCCGCTGTTCAGAGTAGAAGTTCCGTTTGCCAGAGTCGATGCTCCGCTTGCCAGTGTGCCGGCTCCGCTTGCCAGTGTGCCGGCTCCGCTGTTCAGCTCGTCAGCGCCGTCTTTTAACGTTCCGATACCGTCATCCAGCTCTTTGTAGCTGTCTTTTAAAGTATCCACACCATCGGAGAGTGCCTTGGAACCGTCAACCAGTTCCATTGCAGCATCCTCAAGATCACTCAGTGCATCCTTCAGATCATCGTATCCGGTGATGTTGTCGGTATCGATGGTGTCGAGAACATCGTCAAGTGCAACGGTGAAGGTAGAATCCAGAGAGAAGTTCTCCACATCTGCAGTGATCTCCAGGCTTTCCGGCAGTTCGAAATCGCTGTCACCGGATACCAGATCTTCAAGGGAATCGGAATTTAATCCCAGGCTTTCCTGCAGGCCCGGCATACCAAATCCGATTACGATGTTTCTGCTTCCATCGGAAATGACTTTACCATTGTCGATCTTGACATTGGAGAAAGTATCCTGCGGAAGAATCATTCCGGTCATCAGGACGAATGGGGTGTACATCGTCTCTTTCTTGCCATTGATGTCAACCGTTGTCTTTGTGTTGTTTGTATAGTCAACTTTGATTTTCAGTTTTCCGCTCTTTCCGGCCAGGTCATCCGGTTTGATTTCCTTGCCGTCCAGATAATAGGTGAACTTCACGGAAACCGGAGGTTCTTTTGTGGTTGTTCCCTGATAATAGATATCCTCGCCGTCTGTCTGCCAGGTCAGCTCGTTTCCGCTCTGGGTGAACTCCTCGTCGCCCTTTACGTTTTTGATGTCCTTCAGTTCACTCTCATCTTTCAGGTTCTTTTCCGTTCCTGCGTTCTTCAGCCAGTTGGATACGGTGATCTGATCTTCCGATCCGTCTGCATTTGCATTTACATATACGGTTTCTTCTTTGGAAACCGCTGCGTCCTCTCCTGTCGCTGCATAAACCGGAGCAGCTCCCATAACAGCAGCCATACCAACAGCAAGACCAGACATCATCTGTTTTCTCAGTTTTCTGTTTCTATTCATTGTGATAAACTTCCTTTCTGTGGTTTTTATAATGGTTTTTTATGATGAAATCCAGGATCATAAGAGAAGTAAAACCCGCTCGGAGTAAGATACTGCGGGATACTGTTTCCCTCAGATCGAGGATGTTTTTCCTATGCCTTTCAATCATCTAATGTTATAACGCAAAAATGACTCTTAGTCAACATTAAATACTGCACAAAATTGACGATCGGTCATTTTTTTCTTCGTGCATAGTCACAAAAATGAGAAAATTAGTCATTTTCCCTTTGACAGTTTCCATGTATTCTAACTATAATTGTAGTTAAGTAAATGACACATGATGTGATATTTTTCAGGAAAGGAGACTCTCTGTGGGAAAAATTGACAACAACAAACAAATGAAACGTGAGTCCCTTCTGGACTCTGCTTTCTCACTTTTTATCAACAACGGCTTCAGTAAAACATCCATTTCGGATATCGTGAATAACGCCGGCGTTGCAAAAGGTACCTTCTATCTTTATTTCAAAGATAAGTACGATATTCGGAATCATCTGATTGCACATAAGGCGAGTCAGGTATTTCAGGCCGCCTACTCAGATCTGCTGCGCCACCCGGATATCCATGATTTTGAAGAGCAGGTGCTTTTTATCACCGACAATATCCTCGACCAGTTTGCCGCCAACCACAGCCTCGTGACGCTGATTTCCAAGCATCTGAGCTGGGGATTCTTCAAAAATTCTCTTACCTTTGCTCCGTTTGCCGACACGCCGGCCATCTACACTATCTATGAATCTCTGCTCTCTCATGCAGCATATACGTATCGTTCACCGGAGCTGATGTTCTATATGATTCTGGAGCTTGTAAGCGGTACAAGCTACAACGCTATCCTGTACCAGCAGCCGGTTCCGCTTGAAGAACTAAAACCGGAGCTTTACGCTGCCATCTGTGGCATTTTCAAACAGTTCCGGATCCGTAAGAAACGAAAAAACGCGGAAAATGCAGGCGCGGATCCCGCCTCACTGTTCTCGTAGAAAAGAAAGAATCCTGCTACGGCAGGATTCTCCGCCTGCGGCGGGTCGCTTTGGCGACATAATTCCACTCCGCCGCAGTGCGATCCTGCCCGGAGGGCTTTTTTAATTTACAGGAAAATTCAACGAAGTTTCCTGTAAATCAAAAAATACTTTCGCGGAATCTTTTCAAAAGAAACCACGAAAGTATTTTTATTTTCCTCTTTGCTTATACCTGCTGTTCCAGATATTCACCAATCCGCTGTTCCATCACAGGCACCAGCCACTCGGCATAGCCGGCCTTCATCGGATGAATCGGATCCTGAAGATACAGTTTTCGTTTTTCCGGGGAAACACGGTTGATTTGTTCGTCATTCCAGAAATCGATCACACCGATCTGCCATTTTTCCTGAATTTTCAGAAGCGCCTCTACCATCTTCGCGTACGGCTTGGAATCATACTGTGGATTCGTATAGAACATCACCGGGCAATGCCACGTTTCTTTTGCATATGCAATGATATACTCAATCGCGCCGCAGACAGTTTCGACATCGAAGCTCTCCAGATCGCGGGATTCCGAAATTTCACCGAGCGGGCTGTTGCGTGTTGCATCGTTAGTGGACAGCTGGCAGATAAAAAGATCCACCTGTTGCTTTGGATCAAGCCTGTCGCGCATACGCTCGATGTAGGAATCCTCACCATTATCAATCAGCGTGGTTCCGTTGACCGCTTCTTTGATGCAGGTACAGCTGTCTTTCTTCGCTATGTACTCCGCAAACGAATTGTTGTGGGCAGCAAAGCCCTTCGTCACGGAGGATCCCAAAAATACAACTGTTTTTCCTTTTAACGGACTTGTTTTTTTAAACGGAATACGGGAAACATCGTATCGGACGGAATTTCCCTTTTTAAAATAACCTGTTTTCTTATTCATGCTATATATGCCGCCGACAGCTAAGGCTGCGCCTCCCGCGGCCAGGATTCCGGCTATTATTTTTGCATCCATCGCAAAACCTCCATTATCTGATTCAATACCACTTCACAGATCCTGTCGGATCTTTTTTTCGAATACCCCTATCTTACATCATTTTTCCGAAAATGCAAGTAAACTTTGTTGTCGATTTTGTTCCGATTTTGTTAACAAAATACGGACTTTCTGTGTTCTGATCGAATCCTGATCGATTCCGGCGATTTTTTTATTCTCTTTCCTTCAAAAACCATTGACTTTCAAGTGCACTTAAATGATATATTAAAAGCAACGTAATTACTATTCTTTCTGTACTTCCAGAGTCCTTCCACGCCTGCTTTACGAAAACCTCTGCGAATACAGAAGCATTGCAAAGGAGAAAATTCTACTATGAAAGAAACAATTTTAGGCAATCACCTGCGAAAAGTTCCTTCCATTGCAGTCGGATGCATGCGGCTTTCCGAAAAATCGAAGGACGAGATGAATCATTTTATCCACTCCGCGCTGGAGCAGGGCGCATATTTCTTTGATCACGCGGATATCTACGGCGGCGGCATGAGCGAGACTGTGTTCGGTGAGGCATTTTCCGGCGATCCGTCCCTGAAACGGGAGGATATTTTTCTCCAGTCCAAATGCGGCATCCTCCAGGGCTTCTATGATCTGTCGAAAGACCACATCCTGGAATCCGTCGATGGTATTTTAAAACGTCTGCAGACGGATTACCTCGATCTTTTGCTGCTTCACCGGCCGGATGCACTCGTAGAACCGGAAGAGGTGGCTGCCGCCTTTGATGTTCTGTTTGAAAGCGGAAAGGTCCGCCATTTCGGTGTTTCCAACCACAAGCCGATGCAGATTGCACTTCTGCAGAAATATGTCCGCCAGCCACTCGTTGTCAATCAGGTACAGTTCAGCATTCCGGTTTCCAACCTTGTTGCAAATGGCATGGAAGTGAACATGGAAACACCGGGTTCGGTTGACCACGATGGCAGTCTGCTCGATTACTGCCGTCTGCACGATATTACCCTGCAGGCATGGTCTCCGTTCCAGATGCCATCATGGAAAGGATGTTTTCTTGGAAGCGACGAGTACCCGGAACTGAACCGGAAAATCCGTGCACTGGCCGAAAAATACAGCGTCAGTGATACCACGATTGCGGCAGCGTGGATTCTGCGCCACCCGGCAAATATGCAGCTTGTCACAGGTACGGCAAGCGAAAACCGCCTGAAAGAGATTATCGCGGCATGTGCTATTACGCTGACGCGGGAAGAATGGTATGAGCTGTATCTGGCGGCAGGCCATCCGCTTCCGTAAGTTTTTCTGTCCGCCTGCCCATATGCGGAACAAGGCTAAAATCCCCTTTTCGGATCCGTGATTGATTTATAACATCGGAAAAGCATTCCTTTGGATCTTATCGATCTTCTGGAATGCTTTTCCCTTTTCCTTTTCTTTTTTCATGCAGCTATCTGCAATCCGCATTGGCTGCCTGCCCATAACCAAATAACTGCTCCGCAGTTTATCAGAAGAAGCTTGCATTCCTCCTGATACAGACAAGTCCCCAACCACTGCTTATTACTTTTCGCACTCGAAGCAGGTGACTTACTTGATTCGGTTAAATCAGATCTCTCCCACCAGATATCCCTGTTTTCCGTTGCGCAGGAAGATCGGCAGTGTTTCGATCGGCGCCTCGATTTCGTAGGCTTTTCCGCCCTCATAAACATCACCGGTATTTGCCAGTGTCCAAGATGCACCGGCCGGCAGATAAACGGTACGGCTCGTTGCTTTTGGCCGGACAATCGGAGCTACAAGGATGTCGGAGCCGAACATGTAAGCATCGGAGATATCCCAGCACGCTGCATCCTCCGGGAACTCATAGAACATCGTTCTCATGACCGGTGTTCCTTTTTCGTGTGCTTCTGCCATCAGGCTTCTCGTGTAATCGCGCATTTTTTCACGGACACCGATGAATTTTGTCAGGATTTCATAATTTTTCTCTCCGAAGCTCCATACCTCGTTGTCAGCTCCGGTTCCCTCACGCACTTCGCCAGCCTTGTTGATGATTTCTTCTCTCGGTCCTCGGTTTCCGTGAATACGCATAACCGGGCAGAAGGTACCAAACTGGAACCAACGCACAAGCAGCTCCTGGAAATCCGGATCTTCAGTCACGCCACCGTGGAATCCACCGATATCGGTCGTCCACCACGGAATACCGCAAAGTCCCATATGAAGACCTGCACAGATCTGTTTGCGGAAATCCTCGTAGGTCGAAAGAATATCCCCGGACCACACAAGCGCACCGTATTTCTGGCTTCCGAGCCATGCACAGCGCACAAGGTTGACAATATCTTCCTGCCCATTCTCTTTTTGTCCTTCGTAGAACATGCGGGAATACTCTCTCGGGTAAATATTTCCGATCTCTTCCACCGGGCCTGCGGCGTAGCGGTAGCACTCATACTCGTACGTCGAAAACTCCGGCTCTGCTTCATCCAGCCAGAATGTGCGGATGCCGAGATCTGCATAGTTTTTCTTTACTTTTTCCCAGACATACTTTCTTGTTCTCGGATTCGTTGCATCCAAAAAGACATTATTTCCATGGAACAGCATCTGAACATCAACACCTGCATTACTCTTCACGAGAAGTCCCTGCTGTTTCATTTCTTCGTAATTTTCACTTCTCCAGTCGATCTGCGGCCAGATGGAAACCATCGTCTCAATGCCCATCTCGTGCAGCTCGTCGATCATTGCCTTCGGATCCGGGAAGTATTCCTCGTCAAAACGGTAATCACCGCATCTTGGCCAGTGATAGTAGTCGATCACAAAAACATCCAGCGGAATGCCGCGTTTTTTGTACTCGCGTGCCACATTCAGTACCTGCTCCTGATTATAGTAGCGCAGCTTGCACTGCCAGAAGCCAAGGCCGTACTCCGGCATCATCGGAACTTTGCCAATGGCATCTGCAAAGTGCTCTTCAATTTCCGCCGGGGTATCGCCTGCGGTTACCCAGTAGTCGAGCTGCTTTGTGGTGCGTGCCAGCCATTCCGTTGTGTTCGTTCCGAAATGAACCTCACCGACCGCTGCATTGTGCCACAGGAAGCCGTAGCCAAGGCTCGATACATAAAACGGAATGCTCGCCTGCGAATTACGGTGCGCAAGTTCCAGGTTGCATCCCTTCAGGTTCATTCTCTCCTGCTGATACTGTCCCATACCATAAATCTTCTCATCCGGGTTGGAATCGAAGGATACTTTCAGCTGATAAGCGCCGCCCTTTAATGCACGGTAATCGTGTGCGCGCAGGCAGAGCGCTCCGCCGTTTGCGATCTCGGAGAGCAGCACCTCACCCTTCTGATTCAAGAACGTAATCCGCAGCTTCTGTCCCCACGGCTGAAGCTCGAGAACCGCCTGGATTTTACCGTTTTTGATCGTCGCTTTCAGTTCATCCACCAGCTCAATTTCCGCTTCCACCGGTTCCGGATCAAGCAGTGCAATGCTTCCCTCTTCTATCTCCGAAAGAAGCGTACCTCTCACCCGAAGACTGTCCTTCTGCCACGGCTCCACCCGGACCGTCTCCCCATCCTGCCGGAAAATCAGCGCATTTCCCTGTTTCTCAAAATACTGCATAAAAACCTCCCTTTCCAGAACCCGCCGTTCCAAACGCATGCATGGGCTCTGCTCTTTTCGTTTACTTTCTGCTTAGCATTATACTAACATTTCCGGCAGAATACTTGATCTTAATTTTCATGTTCTAACACTATTTTGATCTTTTTCAATTATTTCCCATTGAAATAAAGCTCTTTCTTAAGGAATCGGAATTCGCCTTTCCCCTGCGTCCGTTTTTCAACGCAAAGAACCCCCGGAGCCATTACAGCCCCGGGGGTTCTCAGTATTTCATTTATTATGCAAGCTTCAAAGTATTAACCTTAACTCCAGGTCCCATAGTAGGAGCCAGAGTAACGCTCTTCAGGTACTGTCCCTTCAGAGTAGCCGGTTTTGCTTTGTTGATTGCACCGATCAGCGTCTGGAAGTTGTCGCTTAACTGCTCCTCAGTAAAAGAAGCTTTTCCGATTGGCACGTGGATAATGTTTGTTTTGTCAAGACGATACTCAATCTTACCTGCTTTGATCTCTTTAACGGCTTTGGTAACATCCATAGTTACGGTACCAGCCTTCGGGTTTGGCATTAAACCTTTCGGTCCAAGTACACGGCCCAGACGACCAACAACACCCATCATATCCGGTGTAGCAACAACAACGTCGTAATCAAACCAGCCATCGTTCTGGATTCTCGGGATCAGCTCCTCAGCTCCAACGAACTCTGCACCTGCTGCAACAGCCTCATCAGCTTTTGCGCCTTTAGCGAAAACAAGTACACGAACCTGTTTTCCGGTACCGTGCGGCAGAACAACTGCTCCACGGATCTGCTGGTCTGCGTGACGTCCGTCACAACCAGTTTTGATGTGAACTTCGATTGTCTCGTCAAATTTAGCAGTAGCTAATTTCTTAACTGTGGAAATAGCATCTGCCGGATCGTACTGAATGCTACGATCAACTGCTTTTGCAGCCTCTAAATATTTCTTACCATGTTTCATTGTCTAATAACCTCCTGGTGGTAGTTGCGGGAATCTCCCTCCCACGTCAATACGAGAAGATGTAAACTCTTCTTCTAAATTAGTCCTCTACAACGATACCCATACTTCTTGCGGTACCTGCGATCATGCTCATAGCTGCCTCAACAGTTGCTGCATTCAGGTCTGGCATCTTCATCTCTGCGATCTCACGAACTTTGTCCTTAGAGATAGTAGCAACTTTCGTTTTGTTCGGAACGCCGGAACCAGATTTCAGGTTGCAGGCTTTCTTAAGCAGAACTGCTGCCGGAGGAGTTTTGGTTATGAAGCTGAAACTTCTGTCTGCATATACAGTGATAACTACAGGGATGATCAGGTCTCCCTTATCTGCTGTTCTTGCGTTGAACTCTTTGGTAAACTGTACGATGTTTACTCCGTGCTGTCCAAGTGCAGGTCCAACCGGTGGTGCTGGTGTTGCTTTACCAGCAGGAATCTGTAATTTGATATATCCTGTAACTTTCTTTGCCATTTTACGGCACCTCCTAAATAAATGTGGTAATTGCGGGAATTTCCCTCCCACGAAACGCCCCTGGGGCATTTCTTACATCTTCTTGACTTCTGCGAAACTTATTTCTACCGGCGTTTCGCGGCCGAACAGCTCAACATTGATGGTAACCATCTGTTTTGTATCGTTGATACTCTGAATCAGTCCGGTTGTATCCTTCCATGCGCCGCCTGTTACAACGACTGCATCGCCAACTTCAAGGTCAAGCTCAACCTTTTCCTCACCACCGGTGATTCCAAGGTTCACCATTTCCTCATCCGTAAGCGGTACCGGCTTGGATCCCGGTCCGACGAAGCCCGTAACACCTCTGGTATTGCGGACAACATACCAGGTATCGTCGTTCATGATCATGTTGATCAGAACGTAGCCCGGAAACAATTTCCGGAGTACCTGTTTCTTGGTTCCGTTCTTGACTTCAACAACTTCTTCCATAGGAACACGTACTTCCAAAATCTGATCCTCAAGATGACGGTTCTCAATTGTTTTCTCAATATTGGCTTTTACTTTGTTTTCATAGCCCGAATAGGTGTGGACTACATACCAGTTTACTTCTGACATTCTGACACCTTTATCCTTATTTGATCAATAAATTGACGAACTCGATTACAGCGCTGTCAACCAGGGTGATTAACCCGCAGGTTACTGCAGAGATCGCTACGACTGCAACGGTCTGCTTGCCCAGCGTTTTGTTGTCAACCCAGATGATTTTTCTGAACTCTGCTTTCAAGCCCTTGAACCAGCTCTTTTTGGATGCTTTTTTTTCAGTTTCTGCCATTGGATCACCTCTTACCAAAGATTATTTGGTTTCTTTGTGCATTGTGTGCTTTTTGCAGAATCTGCAGTACTTCTTTGTCTCCATTCTCTCAGGATGGTTCTTTTTCTCTTTTGTCATGTTGTAATTACGCTGTTTGCATTCAGTACATGCCAATGTGATTTTTACGCGCACGACTTCCACCTCCACTGTGTATTTGCGTTATCGCTTGTGATCCTTGCGGATCAGCGGCGGTCTCTTCATTTCTGCCCTGTTTTTGCTGCTCGTACTTCAGCAATTTCAGGCATAAAAAAAAAGACCTTCTTCCATGTCGCTGGTTTATTGTAGCACAGGAACTGCCTGTTGTCAACAAAATTCACCAAAGTACGCTGAGATTTTTTATCAGGATCGTATCGTTCACCGGTGTCCGGCGAACTGTAACACCCTGTTTGTTCGAGGCGGTTCCGGACAGGAAATGATTCTGCGCGCAATTTTTCCTGCGCGCAGAACCATTCTCTTATTCTTTCCCTTAAAAAGCCTTACGCATCCGATCTGGAATACGCGTTTTTCATCTGGTTGCTGAGTTCAAAGAGTACCTTGTGCAGTGTTGCACCCGTCTCTTTTTTCAGCATTTCAGCCATTTTGTTGTTTGCTTCTTCTCTCAATTGTGTCTGTTTTGTTTCGTCTGTCTCCCCTGCAAGCAGCGCATCGTACTGATGGATCAGTGCATGGCCTTTTGCCATCACCTTTTCCTGATACCGTTCAATGTGGAAGATAGAAGACTTATAGGACGCATCTGCCATTGCTGCTATCATGCGGCTTGCCCAGTAGAAATTATCTGTGGAAACCTCTCCCGTTGTGTTGGAAAGATACTCCGGTGTTGTCGTCACATCGGTGTAGAACGGAACCAGCACATTGAACGCATTCGACGCAAATGCGATCCACTGCAGAATGCCGTTGTCTCCTTTGTGATCCGGGCGCATCTGGATGACAGAAAGGAAATCGGTCCGGTTGACACCGATGGAGCGGTATGCCCCCTTCCACGATTTCTCGCCGTATGCGGCATACGGGTCGTACGGTGTTCCCTGATAGTGGGAAGACAGTACGTATTTCACATCCTCTACGGTGATCTTCTTCTCCGGAACCATCATCCACGGAATATCGTCAGATACCGGTGTGTAATCGGCATCCGGTCCGTCCCATTTTTTCGTGTGCGGGTTCAGACAGCGCTCCATGAACCAGGCACGCGGTGTATTGTAAACGTGATCGGAATCATCGTGGCTTCCGAAAGCATCGCGAGGATTAAAATTTCCATCCATAGAAAGATCCAGATGATATGTTTCAATAAATTCTTTCAAGTCTGCTGAGCACATATATTCCTTCTGTTCGCCGAGTGCATCCTCCAGATCAAAATGGTCGATGCCAAGCTGGTTCGGCATGGCCACATAATGGTCATCCGGCACTTTCACTGCCATCCAGTGATGGCCGCCGATCGTCTCCAGCCACCAGATCTCATCGTGGTCCTGAAATGCAATGCCGTTCATCTCGTATGTACCGTACTGCTCCAGCAGGCTGCCCAGTCTTTTGACACCTTCTCTGGCGCTTTTAATATAAGGAAGAACAATATAAACGAGATCCTCCTCGCCGATTCCGCCCGGAACCTCTTCTTTTCCGTCTTCCGCCGGCTGATAAACGACAAGCGGATCAGCACCCAGCACACGCGGATTCGATGTGATTGTCTCGGTCGCAGTCATACCGACCTGCGCTGCATTCACGCCGCTTGCCGCCCAGACCCCCTCGCCTTTTTCTGCGTTTGGCACTGCAGTGTACCGCATCGGATTGTCCGGAAGCTCAATGGTCAGATGTGAAATCTCGGTTTTATAGGTTCTCGGCTGCTCCTCCGGGTGAATAACCACAAATTTTTTCGATGTATAATGGCCCGCACCGGAATCGTCATTTCGCGCGATCATGGTGGAACCGTCATATGATGCTTTCTTTCCAACTAAAATAGTTGTACAAGGCATAGCTATAGCCCTCCTTTTGCTGTCTTATGCTTCCGATTATGACACTTTCAACTGCGATTTGCAAGCACCATGTTATCTGTCGTTTTCTTCCTTTTTTACAAAATAAACCGTATCAATTCCTTCTCCCCTGTCATCCTTCAGCCGCCTGACAAGACTATATCCCAGCTTGTCCAGGATATGCTCCTGGGCCCCGTTCGTGGACCAGGTACGGAGAGTAATCCGGCTTCCCGGAAATTTTGCCGCGATGTCCTTTTCTGCTTCTGCATACATTACCTCCGAAATTCCCTGTCCGCGGTAATCCGGCCAGACGCAGAGGGTGGTCAGATAGCAGGAATCCGGATATGCTTCCAGATTTTCACAGTTAAAATGATCCTTCCAGGTCATAAAGGCCCGCACGACTCCCTCTTCCTTCCACAGCACCACATGCTGACTGCAGATATTTTCCAGATATTCTGCAATTCCATCCGTCTTTTCTTCTGTCTCGGCCCAGTTCGTCTGGGATGTACTGTTGCGGTGGGAAAGCGGCGGAACGAAGTCCTGATCGCACAGCTCCAGCAGCCGCCGGATTTCCTCTTTCTCTTTTCGGTCCTCTATCCCGTCCCTTACAACGACTCTGCTCTCGCAGCACATCCACGGAAGCCGGCATACGAGTGCTGCGGCTGCACACATGCCATCTTCTACACTGGCGGCATCAAGCCATTCTTCTCTGGTATGTGCTCCCCCGCCCCGGCAAAAACCGACACAGATGGCAGGAATATGCCGCGACAATGGGATATTACAATCTGTAGATGCCTCAGAGCATACCGGCTCTTCCCCGTCGGCTGCCTTCAGCGTTTTCTGCGCACACCGCGTCATACGTGCCATCTGGACAGGATCGGTTTCTCTTGCGCACGGCCGCTTTCCGACGAGCTCACAGGAATACTGTACCTCCTCACTCTGGCGTGCTGCTATGGTCTGCTCCAGATATGTTTCGCAGGCTTCCAGACTCCGGTAATCCTCCGAACGGAATTCAAACAGCATGGAGGCATCCTGCGCAATCGTATTAACAGAGGTTCCTCCCTCTATTTTTCCCACATTGTATGTTGTATGAGATGCTGCATCCGTCTGAAAACGGTAAAGCTCTCCGATCAGACCCGCAAGCTCTGCAATGGCATTTTTTCTTCCGAAATTCAGGAAAGAATGACCGCCCTTTGTTTTTGCCGAAATCCGATACCGGACAGACCCGATGCAGATGGGATACATTTTATCCCGATACAGGTCAAAGGCTGCCATTCCACACAGATTTTTTTCATAATGGTCGACAAGCGCGCGAACTCCGCACAGATTGCCAAGCCCTTCTTCTCCCAGATCCGCTGCAAAAATCAGACCGCATGGAAGCTCCGGCTCTGTCTCATGAACGTATTTTGCCGCCATCAGAAGCATCACGACATTCACGGTATCGTCTGTGATGCCGGGACAACGCCAGATCATTCCGTCTTCTTTAATCTCCAGCGGCTCCTCCAGCGAAAACACGGTGTCCAGATGCGCCGTATACAGAACCTTCTTTTCCTGTTCCGGCCGATACTCCCAGATTACATTTCCAAGCTCATCCGTATGAACTGACTCCATGCCCTGCTGTTTCATCCATTCCATGCAATATGCGATTCTCTGATCCTCTTTTCCCGTTTCCGTCGGGGTCAGTGTCAGCTCCCGCAGCGTCTGCAGCGCAAGTTCTTTGTTGTTCCGGCAAAAGTTTCGGTATTCCTCTTCTATTTCCCATTTTTTACGCATGAAGTACAATCCTTCCTTCTTTGTATTCCCATTCTGTTCCATATCTCTTGCTCACGCGGGTGAGATATTCTGCAATTTTTTCTGCTGTTTTTTCGTCTGCCACGTACGGAATATTTTTTTCTGCGTTTTCCCTGTCCATACCAAGCTCGACCGGCAGAAGCTCCAGATGTGTGCATTTTCCCTGACAGATCTCGAAATACGGCAGCACACTCCGATAGACCTCCGGAATTTCGTAGAGGGAATGTGAGGACTGCTCCTGCCGCCTGGCGATTCCGATGGATGCTGCCGTGTGAATATTCAGACCATATTTTTCCATGTAGTCCGCAGGCAGAAGGCGTACATACTGATTTTCAAAAATAAAATTTCCGAGGCAGTAGAAAATCGGACAGTCATGATACAGTTCGATTCCCTTCAGCTGATGCGTTCCGCCCCCGATCACCGCGCTGGCTCCCGCATCGATACAGGCGCGTGCAAATTCCTCCAGAAAATAATCCGCTTCCTCGTCATTGTCCTTACGGATTTCATGGGAATGTACCATAACCAGGACTGCCTCACATGTCATCTTCGCTTCCCGGATTGCATCGACGGTGCGTTTCACATCGATCGGATTCGGGCTGGAGCTTCTTCCCTCTGTTCCGTCCTTGCTGATTTCAAACATTTTCCCGCCAAATTCCATGACACCCTCGGAAAGCGGAGCTATAAATCCCTCCTGCCGGTGCAGATCCCGCAGTCCGTTGATTCCGGTCACCTCTGCAATCTTTGCAAGATCCTGCGCATGTTTCTCCGTAATGGTATATTTTTCCGAAAAGCGCAACGGATTTAAGCCCGGCCTGCCAGGCTGCCGTTCCGTCTGGCTTCCCGCCCTGGCTGCATTCTCAAACGTAGAACAGATATCAATCACCGCAATCTGTCCCGCTGTTGTGTCCAGAATGGCAGGACGCGATGCTTCGTAAAGATTTTTGCCTGCTCCGGCATATGCCACATCCTTTTTTTTCAGTTCGCTGATCGTAGATGCAAGTCCTTCATAGGAATAATCCATCGTATGATTATTCGAAATCCCAAGAAAATTAAAACCGTAACGCAGGGTATCTTCCAGACACTTCGCATCTGCCGTCAGCCATGTTCCGCCGGAATACGCCGATGCGTAACAGCTGCCGTCCGATATCGTCGTTTCCAGATTCGCCATCCGAACCTCTCCCTGCATCAGAAATTCGCGAATCGGCAAAACATCCTGATACCCCGGCAGAAGCCGTTTCATAATCAGAATATCACCTGCCGCCGATACTCTTATTGTTCTGTTCATTCTTTTTTTGCCTCCCGAACGATTCCTGCTCTCTGCTTTTAGAATCGCATCTTTATCCATTCTTATTTTTTCGTAACGGTTCAAAAGTCCCATCCCGGTTTTTCTTTCCTTTTACATGGTTCCAAATCGTTACTTTTTCTCTCTGTATCTGCTGCTTCTTTCTACCAGATCCGCAAAAAGGCGGTTCATCTCCGGCGCTGAGTGGATCAGCCCTTCCGGATGCCACTGTACGGCCACAATCTGTCCGTTGCGGCTTTCTATCGCCTCGATGGTTCCATCCGGCGCCGTTGCTGAAACCACGATGTCCTCTCCCGGCGTACGCACTGCCTGATGATGCATGGAGTTTACCGCATGGGTTCCCGCCCCAAGGATTTCTGCCAGATGGGTTCCCTCTTTAATTTCTACATGGTGATGCAGATACGACCGCTCCAGGGACTGCAGATGCAGAATTGTAGTTTCCTTCTGTGTATAGATATCCTGGTACAGATCACCGCCGCACAGGACATTTAAAAACTGAATTCCTTTGCAGATGCCAAGCATAGGCATTCCCATCTCTTTTGCTGCCCGTCCAAGTGCAAACCATGCCTCGTCGATCTCCGGGCGGATGGTCTGGATCTGCGGTTTTGGCTCTTCCCCATAATACCACGGATTTAAGTCCTCTCCGCCGGGAACCAGAATTCCGTCGCACACAGCAAGTATGCCTTCTGGATCCGCTTTCATGGCAACTGCCGGAATTGCCATAGGAATTCCGCCGTTGTTCAGAACTGATTCGATATAATCGCTGTTGACATACATTCTCTCCGCACTTGAAAAAAGTCCCGGCTGTGTTTTATACGTATTTCCCAAGATTCCAATGATCGGTTTTCTCACTTGTAAACTCTCCTTTTTTACCAGATATGCCGAAAACGGCTTCACCTTTCCTGTGAACCCGCTTCCGGCATGCTTTTTCTTTCGTTATCGAATATTTTACAGTACATCCTGATGGCAGATATGACGGATCTTTTCCTCATCTAAAGCACGAATAACATTGGCTGCCATTGCGCTTGCTGCCTCCAGGTCTTCTTTTGCGCAGAAATTGTAATGGCTGTGCGCATAGCGGGATGGAACACCAAGCACCAGACACGGAACTGCTTTTCCTGTCACGCTGATTTTTGCTGCGTTTGTACTTCCGCCTCTTCTTACACTCTCCTGGTATTTGATTCCGCATTTTGCTGCCACTTCCTCGGCCAGTGAAATAAACTGCGTATTGGAAATATAGCTGTTGTCCAGGATACGAATCTGAACACCCTTCTTCATGCAGCCCTGTGCCTGTCCTGCGCTGATGAAAAAGTCATCGGAAGGAGATCCTTCAAATACAATGGCAAGATCCGGTTTTACAATCTGGCTCGTTACCACAGCACCGCGAGTTCCGACCTCCTCCTGCGCCGCAAAGGCACCAACAACATTAACTGCAAGAGAAGCCTGCTCCTTTTCCAGCTGTTTCATCGTATCTACGATGCACGCGCAGCCGGCACGGTTGTCAAATGCTTTTCCGAAGCAGATTTCATGCTCTGCATCGTATTCAAAGGTTACATCCGGCATCATCGGATCACCGATATGGATTCCGAAAACGTTTTCAACCTCCTCGCGGCTGGTTGCTCCGACATCCACATACATTTTTTCAATTTCCAGAGTCTGACTGTTGCGTTCCGCTGTTGTCATGAAATGAACCGGTTTTGCACAGATAATACCATGTACCATTTTTCCGGATCTGGTGCGGATCCATACCGCATGTGCCGGAAGGCTGGTCAGATGAAAGCCGCCAAGCATGATAATGCCAAGGCATCCGTTGTCCTGGATATTCTGTACCATGAAACCGCATGCGTCCAGATGGGCATCCAGCTGGATGACCGGACGGGAATCCTTCTCTGTTCCCGGCATCCGCACATACAGGTTATTCATTGCGTCATTTTCTACATCAAATTCTTTGCAGTAATCTGCTATGGTACGGATGACATCCTCCTCGAATCCACTTGGTCCAAATGCATCGGAAAGCTTACCAAACATTTCTATATCCATTGTTTTATCCTCTTTTCTTTGGGTTTCTGTCAGATTTATATTCTTAATATACAACAAAGCAGTGTGCTGTGACAATATCCATCCAGCGATCTGTCTCCAGCTTATTTGTGAAGGTATCTACCCTCTGCATTCCCGGATAAAACGACATCGTGTACGCTTTTTTCCAGTCTTTATAGGTTACCTCATATGTAAAGTGCTCCGGAAGAGCCACCTGACACTCTTTTTTCTGTCCGGCAACTGCCTTTTTTACCCCTTCCCGGATTTCGGAGATCACTTTTCCTTTCGCTTTGCACCACGTTGCCGCACCGACACCATGCTTCGTTTCCACTGTCGTAATGCCCGGAATCAGTTCTTTGGCCTGACGGCAGATCTCTTCATCTCCGGAAAGGAACAGCACCGGTACGTGATGTGATGCTGCTGTATAGCTGTTCAGCATGCACTCACTCATCACTTTTCCATTCAGATGAATATACAGGCTGTTTCCTGTCGATGTGTGGCTGATCGAAAAATTGGGATCTCCTGCCGGTGCATGGTATCCAAGATACAGTACGCCGTCATAGCTGTCGTCGATACCATACATCATATTATACGGATGACCACTCTTTCCCCGGATCAGGGTGACATACTCCGGCATTTTCAGCGGGTCAATGTTGGATGCATCTCCGTGACCGTCCTTTACGACAATCTCATCCGCGCCCGCTTCATGTGCTGCTTCGCATGCCGCAACGACCTCTTCGGTCATCTCCTCTGCAAATCTCTGGTATACGCTTTCCTTCTTATGTGTTTCATCGGTCAGTGCCACTCCGGCACAGCCCTCGATATCTGCACTGATAAAAAGCTTCATTTCTGCTGTTCCCTTCTTTCTTTATCATAAAGATGACAATATACGTAATGTCCGTCATCCACTTCATACCGCTCCGGCGCCTGTGTTTTGCAGCATTCCATGCATTTTGGACATCTGGTATGGAATTTGCAGCCTGTCGGCGGCTTGTGGGCGGATGGGATGCTTCCCTCAAGCAGAATTCTTTCTCTTTTTGCCGTCGGATCCGGAACCGGAACTGCGGAAAGCAGTGCCTGCGTATACGGATGCATCGGATTGCTGTAAATTTTCTCTTTTTCTCCGACCTCCACGAAATTGCCGAGATACATAACGCCGACACGGTCACTGATATATTCCACAACGCTCAGGTCATGTGCAACAAAAATATAGGTCAGATCCAGATCATGCTTCAGCTCATTTAAAAGATTCAGAACCTGCGCCTGAATGGACACATCCAGTGCCGAAACCGGTTCGTCTGCGATGATCAGAGACGGTTCTACCGCAAGTGCGCGGGCAATTCCGATTCTCTGGCGCTGACCGCCGGAAAATTCATGCGGATAACGGTTTGCATGGTAGTCATCCAGTCCTACCCTGTGCAAAAGATCCAGCACTTTCTTTTCCAGATCCGCTTTATCCTGATACAGATGATGCACCAGCAGCGGCTCTGCAATGATATCAAAAACGGACATTCGTGGATTCAGGGACGCATACGGATCCTGAAAAACCATCTGTACTTTTTTCCGGACGGAACGCATTCTCCGGTCATTGTACTCTGTAATATCTTCGCCATCCAGATACACATGGCCCGATGTCAGATTTTCCAGTTTGCAGACCCCTCTTCCCAGCGTGGATTTTCCGCAGCCGGACTCGCCTACAATTCCGAATACCTCGCCTTTTTTCACCTCAAAGGTAACTCCGTCTACCGCTTTGACGAATTCCTTTTTCCCAAATCCGCTTCCGGCAACCGGATAATAAATTTTCAAATCCTCTACTCTAAGTAATGTATCCGACATCCTAGTCACCTGCCTTCTCTACGTGATCTGTTTTGAGCTGTCCGCTTTCGCAGAGCCAGCATCTGCTGATATGGCCTTCCTCGATCTGGAAAAATCCCGGTTCTTCCTCGCGGCATTTTTCCGAAGCGTATGGACATCGCGGCTCAAATTTGCAGCCTTTCGGCATATATTTCGGGTTTGGAACGTTACCCGGAATCGACTTCAGTTCTTTTCCGGCGTCTCCCAGTCTCGGAATCGATCCCAGCAGTCCCTTCGTATACGGGTGGGACGGATTGGCGAAAATTGTTTTTACATCTCCGCGCTCTACCACGCGGCCGCAGTACATAACGGCAACATCATCGCAGACCTCTGCAACGACGCCAAGATCATGTGTAATAAACAGGATGGATGTACCTGTCTCTTTTTTCAGCTGATTCATCAGATCCAGAATCTGTGCCTGAATCGTTACATCCAGTGCAGTCGTCGGCTCATCCGCAATCAGGATTTCCGGCTTGCATACAAGTGCCATGGCAATCATGACCCTCTGCCTCTGGCCGCCGGAAAGCTGGAACGGATACTCCTTCATCATATGCTCCACACGCGGAACACCCGTTTTCCGGAGCATGTCCTCTGCCTTTTTCAGTGCCTCTTTTTTTGATATTTTTTCGTGCTGCAGAACGCATTCTGCCACCTGGTCTCCAATCTTCATGACCGGATTCAGACTGGTCATCGGTTCCTGGAAAATCATGGAAATTTTGCTTCCGCGCAGCTTTCTCTGCTGTTCCTTCGTCAGCTTTACAATGTCATCGCCATCCAGCAGGATTTCGCCATCAGCAATTTTTCCTTTCGTTCCGGCCAGTAATCCCATCACAGAGAGGGATGTCACGCTCTTTCCACTTCCCGACTCGCCTACGATGCCAAGCGTTGCGCCGCGTCGAAGCTCCACATCGACACCGTCTACTGCTTTGATCACACCGCCATCGGTATAGAAATACGTATGTAAATTTTTTATCTCAAGTACGTTATCAGTAGCCACTTCTGCTCCTCCTTATCAATCGGAAAGTTTCGGATCGAGTGCATCGCGAAGTCCGTCGCCTAACAGGTTAAAGCTCAGTACGGTAAGGAAAATCGCAAGACCCGGGAAAATCGTCACATACATTGCGCTCGTCATATAGTTTCTTCCGTTGGAAAGAAGCAGTCCCCATTCCGGTGTCGGCGGCTGTGCTCCCATTCCCAGGAAGGAAAGGCTCGATGCCGTCAGAATGGAAGATCCAAATGACATGGAATACTGTACAATGATGTCCGGAATGGCTCCCGGCAGAATATGGTGAAACAGAATTCTCGCATCGGAAACACCGATGTTCCGTGCCGCCAGGACAAAAACGGAATTTTTCAGGGTCAGCGTTTTGCTTCGGACAAGCCGTGCGAAGGTCGGTGTAGAAAAGACAGCGACCGCAATCACAACGTTTGTCATGCCGCTTCCGAGGATTGCCACGATGGCGATTGCAAGAATCAGTCCCGGAAAAGCGAACAGGACATCGCAGATTCTCATAATAATAGAATCAATCCATCCGCCGTAATATCCGGCCAGAAGTCCGAGAATGGTACCACAGACTGCACCGACCGTAACAGCGCCGAATCCGACTGCAAGTGAAATCCGGGTTCCACAGACGATACGGGAAAACAGATCCCGTCCAAACTCATCCGTTCCAAACAGGTGCTTCATACTTGGTCCCTGCAGAATCGCATTATAATCATACTCATTGATTCCGTACGGCACAATTTTGCTTCCGAAAAACGCAAGGAAAATGAGAAAAATGATAAAACAAAGCGCAACTACTGCATTTTTCTGTTTTTTAAATTTTCGAACCATCTCAGAAAACGGAGTTTTAATTCTCTCCTGGTTCTCGGTCTGTACTTTTTTCTTTTCTTTCATTCCACTCATCTCCTACTGAAGTTTAATTTCCGGATTCAGAACCGCATAGAGGATATCGACAATCAGGTTGATGACGATAAACTGCAGCGAAAAGATCAGAATCAGGGACTGGATTGCCGGATAATCTCTGTAATTGACCGATTCAATCAGAAGGGAGCCAAGGCCAGGATAGGCAAATACCGTTTCTGTGACAACAGAACCTCCCAGCAGAAAGCCGAACTGCAGACCCACAACCGTCACGACGGAGATCATGGAGTTGCGGAAAACATGCTTCCAGATCACAACCTTTTCTTTGATTCCTTTTGCTCTTGCTGTTCTGACATAATCTTCTTTTAACACCTCAATAATGGAGGATCTTGTAAATCGTGCGATCACGGCTGCAATTCCGACGCCAAGCGTAATAGACGGCATAATCAGACTTTTCAGGCTCGTTCCGCTTGTTGTCGGCAGAATTCGCAGTTTTACTGCAAACAGCATAATCAGCAGAAAGCCGATCCAGAACGAGGGGAGCGAAATACCCGAGACCGCAATCGTCATTCCGGTATAATCCTGCCATTTTCCCCTGTGGGTTCCGGACCACACACCAAAGAGCACACCAACAACCGAGCTCCACAGCAATGTGACAAATGCCAGACGAACGGTATTTCCGAATCTTCCCGCAACCTCCTTTGTAACCGGCTGCTTTGTGCGAAGGGAGGTTCCGAGATTTCCTTTTAAAAGTCCTGTCACATAGGTAACATACTGTGTCGGAATGGATTTATTCAGGCCAAGCTCTTCTCTTACTGCCTCTACGTCATCCTGTGTTGCCTGCTCTCCTGCAACGAGTCTCGCCGGATCTCCCGGAATCAGGCGGACAAAGAAAAATACAAATGTAACAACAATAATCAGTGTGGGGATCGTACCCACAATACGCTTCAGTATATATTTTGGCATATTGTATCTCCTACTTTCATGCTTATCCTACAGGTACAATCCCACGGATCACTGCCTGCTTTCCTGTTTGTAAGAAACCGGCGCCCTCTTTTGATGGAAGGACGCCGGGGTCTTTTTCATATCCTTGTTTCAGTCTGCCGTTATTCGGCTGCCATTCTGGCATTTCTCATACCGATGCTTCCATCGCCTAACAGATATACTCCGGTAATGTTGTTGCTGGTTGCCCAGATGTTTTTATCGTTTGCGATGCAGAGCAGCGGGAGATCCTTCCATACGATATCCTGTACTTCTCCATAGATCTCACCACGTTTGTCTTCATCTGCAGTTGCAAGACCGTCTTTGAGAAGCTGATCTACTTTTTCATTCTCATAGTAGCTGATATTGTAGCTCATCGGCGGCTCAGACTCGGTTGCCAGCATCGGACGAAGTCCCCAGTCGGCATCACCGGTGGAAGTAGACCATCCGCTTAAGTAACAGTCAACCTCGGCATCTGCTCCTGCGCAGTCAGCTCCCTGAACCTTTTCATTCAGAACGGCACTTTCCATTCCGTTCAATTCCAGATCAATACCAACCTCAGAAAGCTGCTGTTTGTAGAACTCTGCTTTTTTCTGATTTGCTGTCGTGTTGCTGTACATCAGTGTTGTGGTAAATCCATCCGGATATCCTGCTTCCTTTAACAGCTCTTTTGCTTTTTCCGGATCGTAGGAATACGGATCATTTCCTTTGTAGTGCTGTACTGCTTCTCCTACCATAGAAGTTGCCACAGAACCGTAACCGTTCATAACAACCTGGATATATGCCTCTTTGTTGATTGCATAAGCCATTGCCTCACGAACCTTAACATCGTTGAACGGTGCTTTCTGTGTATTCATGAAGAAGTACCATACGGTGATGCTGTCGCCCATTCCAACGGATACGTTGCTGTCACCTTTTAAGGTGTCAACGCTTTCGGTCGGTACAGACCACATAATCTGTGCGTCACCTGCCTGAACTGCAGATACACGGGTAGCACTTTCTGCAACCGGTTTGAATGTGATGCTCTTAAATCCTGCATCTGCATCTGCCAGAGCAGTTCCGCCGCAGACGTCTGCGTCATATCCCCACCAGTCTTTGTTCAGCTCTACCTTCATATGGTCACCGGCAACCCACTCAACAAATTTGTACTGGCCGGTTCCTACCGGTGCCTGTGCACAGGCATCTTCTCCTGCTTCAATCTGTTTCGGGCTCATGATCAGCGTAGCCGGATGTGCCAGGTTGCTGATGAAAGCACCGAATGACTGTGATAAATAAATTTTAACGGTATAATCATCTATCTTCTCTGCATGATCCAGAACATTGCAGAGGAATGTAGTACGTTTCAGTCCAAGGCTCTTGTCTGCCCATTTATTTACGTTTGCAATCAGGGCATCTGCATTCCACGGAGTTCCATCGGTAAAGCTTACGCCCTCACAAAGATGGATCGTATACTCGGTTGCTTCATCGTTTGCTTCGTAGCTGGTTGCCAGCATCGGAATGATCTGCATATTCTCATCGAATCCAAACAGACCGTCCATCATCATTCGCTGTACGCCACCGGAAAGTGTATCGGAAGTATCCATCGGATCCATGGTGGTAAAGTCTACAGCTACCATTGCCGTAACATCAGAATCCTGGGATACCGACTCGCCTGCCGGAATCGAGATGGTATTCTCCGTACCTGCTTCTGAACCGGATGAGGTCGATGCAGCGGATGCTGTTGATGTGCTCTTACTTGTGTCAGAAGAACCTGTCGATCCACATGCTGTCAGTGCCAGTGCCGTTGCTGCTGCAACCAGAGCACGCATTACATGTCTTTTTTTCATTGTTGTCTCCTCCTTTTCTGCAAGTGTTGCTGTTTTCTTTGTTCTTTCTTTTCACAGATAACAGAACCATGATATAAAAAAGAGCAAAGATGCCTTACCTTTTTTTACAGCCCCTTTGCTTAATCGGTATTATAGATGTAATGCGTCACTATGTCAAAGCATTCTTCTTGATTTTTTCTTTTCTTTTTTGTCTTTTTGCATTTAGGTTGTTTATTTTCGTCAAAAATGATATAATTATCCTAATTTTTAACCCATTATCACTTTTTAGCAGGAAAAGAGGTCCCTTTATGAACAGAACACAAAAGCTTGGCAACGTATTGATCATTTCTTCCCGGAAACGAATGCTTTCCGAATTTCAGTCTTATCTTCACTCCGTGCTCGGTGAATATCTCACCTTCAATACCCTTTTAAGAGAGCAGGCCACAGACCCTTCTCTCTTCCGGGGATACCAGTGCGTCCTTTTTCCAAGCGTCCGCGCCATGGAAACCTTTCCGCTTACCCTTGACTCCTCCATTTTGCAGCTCCCCTGCGACCGCGTTTTCAACCACATGTTCCTGGATAAAATCATTCAGATTCCGCCGCACGAACGTGTCTATCTGGTAAACGATGATAAATATTCCACGCTCGCTATCATTTCCCAGCTTGAGGAATGCGGCATCACCCAATATGACTTTGTTCCGTTTTATCCCGGATGCAAGGATACCGAGTCTGACATTCAGTTTGCCATCACCGCCGGCGAGCCGCAGCTCGTTCCTTCCCGCATTCCCAATGTACTGGATATCGGCAACCGTATCATCGATATTTCCACTATTTTACAGCTCTGCGAATATTTCAACATTCCTCTGCAGACCGTAAACCGTGTATCGCGCAATTATGTCAATCAGATTCTTCACACCGTCAAAACCTCAGAAACCTACTATACAAATTATGTACAGACCGAACAGCTCATGCAGGTTATCCTGTTCTCTCTTCCCATTGGCATCTGTCTGTTTGGTGCGGATGGCCGCATTCAGTTCATGAACGCTAAATTTGCACATGCCTTCTCGCTTCCCTCCTCCAACTTTGAAGGACAGCCTTTTTCGGAATGTCTTCCGCCTGCCTACGCGGATACGGCTTTCGACCGCAACGGTGACTGGACCATTCTCCTTTCGGATCAGAAAACACAGATCACGTTAAGCGTTCTCTCTATGGTTTTTCCGGATACAGAACCTGTTTTTCTTGCGTTTCTTCCCGAGAGCAGATCCACGGAAATGTCGGTACCGAAAGACGAAAAAACGGAAGAAAGCACTTTTTTCGCTTCCTCCCGTACCTTTTCCCTTTCCCTGTCCCACGCAGATTCCGTCCAGAATCTGATGGCGCAGGCCAGACATCTTGCACTTTTTGATTTTCCGATTCTGATCCAGGGAGAAAGCGGTACACAGCGCCGGACACTCGCACGTGCGATCCACAATTTTTCGCGCCGCCACCATTATCCGTTTTCTGTTCTTCATTCTCCGGGAAATGATCTGACCGAAGCCTCCCTGCTCCGGCTTCTTGCCGAAACCAACCATGGCACACTCGTCCTTTCCCAGGTGGACCGTTTTCCGCTTTCCATTCAGGATCTGCTGGTCAATGTTCTTACCAATGTTCATGGTAACTTCTTTTCCGCACCGGAAACCCGCCGTTTCGATGTGCGTATCATTGCTATTGCGGATGATAACCTTTATAAAAAAGTAGAAAAAGGAACCTTCCTGCGGGAGCTTTTTCACCTTTTAAGTGCTTCCGAGCTTCAGACAGTCCCGATCCGCAGACGCCGGGAGGATATTCCCGATCTTCTCAATTACTTTCTGCTTCAGTTTTTCCACAACACCGATATGACCTGCGACCGGATCTTTTCGGAAGGGCTTCTGCGCTTTCTAAAGGAATATGCGTACCCCGGAAATATTCATGAGCTGTACAATCTGTCCTGCAGCCTGTTTACCCGGTACAGCAGCCATAAGCTGCAGCTTTCCGATCTGCCAACGTACCTCCGCTCCCGCCAGATGGCTGACGTTTCCCTCACCGACCTTCAATATCAGGTTCTTTCTTTCGTATCGACGCATCCGAAAGCAGGTCGCCTGGCAATCAAAAACGGACTGGCCGACGGAGAAACCTTTGTATCCGAAGCGGCTCTGCGCACCGTGCTCGGAGAGCTTTCTTCCGCCGGTTATCTCATCGTGCACCGGACAAAAGGCGGATGTGAAATTTCCGAGCTGGGGCGTATGGTTCTGGAAAAATAATTTATTTCAGAAATCCCGGTATTTCCAGAAATTCGGCAAGGCTGCGGTATCTGGCTCCGTCCAGGCCTCTTTTTTCCTTTGCGGTTACCATAGAGTTCAGGATCGCTTCCTCCACAGCCTCTGCCGCTGCTTCAAATGCCTCGTTGATTTTTTCTTCTTTTATCCGGGCGCACGCTTCCACCTCACATGTACTCTTTGTGTCTACGCGGTTTGCTGTTGTAAATCCGATCATGATTTCACCGCTTCCGTGGCCGGTGTAGGCTCCTGTTCTGGCGATTCCGACTCCACAGCGGCGGATAATCCGGTACAGCTGCCGCTCCGATACCGGAAGGTCTGTTGCCAAAACCGTCATAATCGATCCCCGGTCTTCGGCGCTGCTTCCGCATTCTTCCTTCCGGATCCGCTCCAGAATCTTCTCTCCTGCCGGTTTTCCACTGATTTTCAAATCTCTGGTTGCTCCGAAATTTGACTGTACCAGAACACCAATGGTATATGTTTTTCCGTCAAGCACCAGCGTGCGGGATGCTGATCCGATTCCCCCTTTCAGCCCATAGCAGATAGTTCCTGTTCCGGCACCGATATCACCTTCCGCAAAGTCTGTATCCGCCTGCTCCAGTGCCTGATACAGCTCTTTTTCCCCCACTACCCGGTTACAAATCTCATTGATTCTCGAATCATTACATTCTCCGACAACCGGATTGATAGAAAAAACATCTTCCCCTTCTTTTTTGGTCTGCTGTATCATCCAGGAAATCATGGCATCCGCCACTTTTCCGACATTCAGTGTATTGGTCAGGGCAATGGGCGTTTCAAGAGTTCCAATCTCCTGTACCTGCACAAGACCGCACGTTTTCCCGAAACCATTATGCACATAGGCAGACGCCAGGTACTTTTTCAGAAACGGATTGCCTTCTCCCGGCACAATCACCGTCACTCCGGTATGCTGATTTCCACTTTCCACCGTCGCATGGCCTACCCGCACACCGGGCACATCCGTAATTTTGTTTCGCGGTCCGTTTTCATGATGTCCGATCCGATATCCGTAATCGCTGATTCTCTTCTGTCTCATCCTGTTTCCTCCTCTTTTTATGATGTACTCCCGGAATTTTTCAGCTCGCGCAAATACAGGCACAAAAAAAGACTCCGAAGATACATTTTTCTCTCACTTTACGCCCTCTTCTCTCTTCTGTCCATACCTCTTCCCACAATTTTTCTTCTTTTCTTTATATTTTTTCCATTTCTTTTAGAATTTGGACACACTTTGCTCACATATTCCTTTTATAATAAAGCTCGGATAGTTGATAAACCACTCACTATCTCCCCCCTCATAAAAAGATGGCGATATACTTTTGTATATCGTCATCTTTGTTTTTACTGACAAAAACGCCCCCGGGCGGAAAACGTAACCACTTCCGTTTTCCGCCCGGGGGCATTCTTTCTTCCTTTTTGCTCAGGCCTCTGCAGCAGCTTCCTCTGCTTCCGCTTCTGCCATCGCCTGTTCGTACTGTTTCAGGATAATGGTCTGAATTTTTTCTCTGGTTCCGGAGTTGATCGGATGTGCGATATCGCGGTACTCCCCGTCCGTAGCCTTACGGCTCGGCATTGCGATAAACAGTCCTTTTTCTCCTTCAATCACCTTGATATCATGTACAACAAATTCGTCATCGATTGTGATAGACACAACCGCCTTCATTTTTCCTTCTTTTGTTACCTTGCGTACTCTCACGTCTGTAATGTTCATAAATTTTTATGCCCCTTTCACCCCATAATCAGATGGCGTATCTTTCGTTTTTTTCGACAACAATTTTGATGCCGTCCTCCCCACAGTGATAGGAGTTTGCACGGATGGTGTCCCTGCTCTCCACAATACAGTTTTCAATGTGAGTGTTATCTCCGAGATATACATCATTTAAGATGATAGAATTTTTAATCACACAGTTGTTTCCAACATATACCTTCTTGAACAAAACAGAGTTCTCAACCTGTCCGTTGATGATACAGCCGCTGGATACAAGAGAATTTTTCACTGTGCAGCCAGGATTGTATTTTGCCGGCGGAAGATCGTCGATCTTGGAGTAAATGCCCGGATACTGTCCGAAGAAGTAATCTCTTACCTCCGGTTTCAGGAAATCCATGTTGGTTCTGTAATAGGAATCTACGGTAGCAATGTTGCTCCAGTAGGTATTGATCTTGTATCCGTAAATCCGTTTCAGGTTTTTGTAACGGATTAAAATATCCTTTACAAAGTCGTAGCGGTCTTCCTGTGCGCTGCGCTCAATCATTTCGATCAGCTGGCGACGGCGGATGACATAGATACCGGTAGAGATCACGTTGGAGCTCGAAACCATCGGTTTTTCCTCGAACTCCTCGATGCGGCAGTCCTCATTCATCTTCAGGACGCCGAAGCGGCTGGTATCTGCTTCCTTTGAATCCGTGCATACCACGGTAACATCCGCACGTTTTGCAATATGGTATTCCAGTACCTTATTGAAATCCAGTTTGTATACGCCATCTCCCGATGCGATGACTACGTACGGTTCATGGCTGTTTTTCAGCCAGCTCAGGTTCTGACTGATCGCGTCTGCCGTTCCACGGTACCACCAGCTGTTATCTGATGTAACGGTTGGAGAAAATACAAACAGACCGCCATGTTTTCTTCCGAAATCCCACCATTTGGAAGAGCTCAAATGTTCATTTAAGGATCTGGCGTTGTACTGTGTCAGGACAGCCACCTTCTGAATATGAGAGTTTGCCATGCTTGACAGCGCAAAATCGATGCTGCGGAAGCTGCCTGCGACCGGCATAGCTGCAACGGCTCTTTTATTGGACAGCTCTCTCATTTTGTTGTTGTTACCGCCTGCAAGAATAATTCCCAATGCTCTCATATTACTCACCGTCCTTTTCTACAATTGCTCCGCCGGACGGAAGTATGCCATCCGGGTAATCCTCAAGGGAAGTTTCGCCGGAAATGCAGACATTCTTTCCAATGGTTACGCCATCCGGAATGACTGCCTTTTCTCCAACGGTCACAAGTCCGAATCCGTAAATATTCGGTTTTAAGACGTTCGGCGCTTCCTCGCCAACGCCCATCACAACATGTTTGCCGACATGTACGTTTTCTGCAATAATGGCCTTATTGACCTGGGTTCCCTCGCCGATTGTGCTGTGGCGCATAATAATAGAATCTCTTACAACAACACCCTTTTCAATGCGCACATCCGCACCGATGACGGAATTATGTACCTCTCCGTAGATTTCAGCGCCCTCGCCGATAATACAGCGGTCGATGACAGCGTCCCCGGAAACATACTGCGGACGGATGATATCACCTTTGGTATAGATCTTCCAGAACTCCTCATATAAATTGAATTCCGGAATAATATCGATCAGCTCCATATTTGCTTCCCAGTATGAGCCAAGCGTTCCGACATCTTTCCAGTAGCCGTTGAACTCATACGCAAACAGACGTTTTCCATTGTCGCGGCAGTACGGCAGAATGTGTTTTCCGAAGTCACAGCTCGGCTGATCCTTCAAGGCTGTCAGAGATTCCTTTAATGCTTTCCAGCTGAAAATATAGATACCCATAGAAGCGAGGTTGCTTCTCGGGTGCTCCGGTTTTTCTTCAAATTCGGTAATTCTTCCGTTTCCGTCTGTGATCATGACACCGAAACGGCTTGCTTCTTCGATCGGTACCGGCATACATGCGATGGTCACATCTGCGTGGTTTGCTTTGTGATAGTCAAGCATCACCTCGTAATCCATTTTGTAAATGTGGTCGCCGGAAAGAATCAGAACATATTCTGGATTGTATGTTTCCATATAAGCCATGTTCTGGTAAATTGCATTTGCAGTTCCTGTATACCATTCGCTGTTTGTACTTTTTTCGTATGGCGGCAGAACGGTTACGCCGCCCTCGTTTTTATCGAGATCCCACGGAATACCGATTCCGATATGAGTATTCAGCCGCAGCGGCTGATACTGGGTCAGTACGCCTACCGTATCAATTCCTGAATTGATACAATTACTGAGCGGGAAGTCGATGATTCGATACTTTCCGCCAAATGCTACTGCCGGTTTTGCCACTTTCTCCGTGAGCACACCGAGACGGCTTCCCTGACCGCCTGCCAGCAGCATTGCTATCATCTCTTTCTTAATCATGCAATCACCTCTTGTCGTATCTAAAGATTTGCAGTAACTGTAAGAATGTACGGTTCTACGCTTACCGTTCACCGCTTTTCCGCGAACGGTAACCTTCGCTGCCCCCCTTCAGGCTTTGCCTTGCAGGAAGGGGCTACTTACACCTGAATCACTTTCTCACGCAGCGAAACAGCACCTGTCTCCCTGTGTACGAAACAGCAACCATGCTGTCGGTTCTGGTTTTTCATATCCACGCACTTCTTTGATAACTACAATTAAAATTATATCACACTTCCGTCTCATTGTGAACATTTTTTATAATTTTTCTTTTATTTTATCTTATATTTTATTGATTTTGACTATGCATTTTATTTGTGTCAAAAATCGTATCATGATTTTCTACAATTTTCGACAGCGTATTCATTTATTTTTACCAGTTTTTGTTACATTTCGTTCATTTTAGTTTGCAATATTTCTTTTTGCATATGTTCTGGTTTATAATACTTATCCATTGTTTTTTATTTCATTTTCGAATTCATCCGCTTTTTTTCTTTTACTTTTCCGGCAAATACGTGTATACTATTAGCCAGAACAGTTCCAGCCGGATTCCGGGGAACCGGCGCTGCATTTCGTTCTGTTCTTTCCTATATTAATTGAAAAATATGTATTGAGAAAATTTCCCCATTTTCAGTGAAAAGACACATTGAAGGAGATACCATGTACGAAGTAGATTTCAGCAAACCAATCCATATACATTTTATTGGCATCGGCGGCATCAGCATGAGCGGCCTTGCCGAGATTCTTTTAAAAGAAAGCTTTACAATTTCCGGTTCCGATGCAAAGGAAAGTGACCTGACCCGCCACCTGACTTCTCTTGGCGCACAGGTTTTCTACGGCCAGAAGGCGGAAAATATCATTCCTGGCATCGACCTTGTCGTTTACACCGCAGCGATCCACCCGGACAACCCGGAATTTGCCGCCGCCAAAGCTGCAGGCATTCCGATGCTGACCCGTGCTGAACTGCTTGGACAGATCATGCGCAACTACAATACGCCGATCGCCGTTTCCGGTACCCACGGAAAGACGACGACAACCTCCATGCTCTCCCACATTCTGATGGCAGCCGACTGTGACCCAACGATTTCTGTCGGCGGTATTCTTCCGTCCATCGGCGGAAATATCCGTGTCGGCCATTCCGAAACTTTCCTGACCGAAGCATGTGAGTACACCAACAGTTTCTTAAGTTTCTTCCCGAAAATCGGCATCATCCTCAATATGGATGCGGATCATCTTGACTTTTTTAAGGATATTGATGATATCCGCCATTCCTTCCGCGAATTTGCCCGTCTGCTCCCGGCCGACGGCATGCTGATTATCAACGCCGATACGCCGAAATACGATTACGTAACCGAAGGCCTTGGCTGCAAAATTGTCACCTACGCGCTGGAGAATCAGGCTGTCGCTGATTATACCGCTGCCAACATCACCTACGATGAGTTCGATCACCCGTCCTTCGACTGCATCTGCCGTGGCGAGCTGCGCGGTCGCTACACGCTGATGGTTCCGGGACTTCACAACGTTTCCAACGCCCTGGCTGCCATTGCACTGGCCGATGAACTGCAGCTGCCGGAAAACGCCATCCATGAAGGCTTTTCCACCTTCCGCGGAACCGACCGCCGTTTCCAGTATAAGGGTACATACCACGGAGCAAAGGTGATCGACGATTATGCGCATCATCCAACCGAAATCCGTGCAACGATGGAAGCCGCTGAAAACTGTGCGCACAGAACACTGTGGTGCGTCTTCCAGCCGCATACCTACACCAGAACGAAAGCGCTGCTCGATGATTTCGCCGCCGCTCTTTCCCTGGCAGACCATGTGGTTCTCGCCGATATTTACGCAGCCAGAGAAACCGATACGCTCGGCATCTCCTCCAAAGATATCCAGGAGCGCATTGTAAAACTCGGCACTGCCTGCGAATATTTCCCATCCTTTGCGGAAATCGAAAACTATCTGAACGAAAATCTTGCCGAGGGCGACATGCTGATCACCATGGGTGCCGGAGACGTTGTAAAAATCGGTGAGGAGCTTCTTGCTTCCGAAAAATAAAATCATTCTTTCGCTTTACCTGCTCCCTGTGGAAAATGGAGTTTTCCTTTTTCCACAGGGTCTTTTTTTGCTCCGAATCCACACAATCTGTCTTTTCGCCAAATAGTTACGCACATTTTTATTCACAGCTATTTTCCTGTATTTTCGCCTGTTTTCAGAGTTATCCACATTGTCCACAATTTTATACACATTTTTACGATCCACACAATGTGGATTCCCTGTGTATAACTTTGTTTACATAACGATATCACCAGAAAGTCCTATACTTCCCTGTTTTCCTCCATTTTTCAACATTTTTGGTAGATAATAATATTTCACAAAATGGATTTCTCCACATTATCCACATTGTCCACAGTCCTTTTTCATCCACCGTGCCTTTTTCCCGGAATGTTTTTTCCGCAAAACACCTATTCACTTGTCGAAAATACTGTGTTATACTTGATTGTGTATGAGAAGGCAAGACGTATAATAAAAAACAGATCGCTAAAAGTAAAAATCTGCCGCACGATAAGAACAGGATGGTGTAATTTTGAGTATGCTGACATTAAACAATGACTGCCTGGCCAGTGTGACTGCTGTGCCGGATCTTTTTCTGGAACAATATATGCCCGCAGCCAACGGAGAATTTGTAAAAGTGTACCTTTATCTGCTGAAGCTGGTCAAAGACCATCAGCAGGATTCCACTCTGTCATCGATGGCAGATTTTTTTTCCTGCACGGAAAACGATATCGTCCGTGCGCTGAAATACTGGGAGAAGCAGGGAATCCTCTCGCTCTCCTACACCGCCGGGGAAAGCGTTCCGACCGGAATCGCCTTTCTGCCGCTTGTCCGGAAGGAAGAAAGCGGAATCCTTCCAACACCGGAATCCTCGATTTCCGGCCCGATTGCGGCTGCACCGGCTGTTTCTGCTGTATCCGTTGAAATCCCGCAGACGGAACAGACCCCGGCTCCATCACCACAGCCGGCCGTTTCTGCCCCATCTGCCTCTTCTCCGGCAGATGATCTTTCCAGTTCCGGTATTTCCGGACAGTCAGCAGAAAAAAAACACGCTCCCGGCAGCCGCGAAGAACTGCAGCACGTTCTTTACGTTGCACAGACGTATTTCGGTCATCTTCTGTCGCCGACGGAAATCGAATGCATCATGTTTTTCTATGATGATCTCCACTTTTCCGCGGATCTTCTGGAATACCTGGTGGAATACTGTGTTTCTAAGGGAAGCACCAGCATCCACTACCTGAAAAAGGTAGGACTCGCCTGGCAGGAAAGCGGAATCCGCGATGTTGCCTCTGCCAAACAGGAGACCACGACATTCAACAAACATTACTACACAATTTTGAAAGCATTCGGCATCCGCAACCGCGCACCGGTGGAAAAAGAAGCCGAGATGATGGACCGCTGGCTGAATACCTACGGTTTTACGATTGATCTTATCACGGAAGCCTGTCAGCGCACCGTTTCCAAAATCGGCCAGCCGAGCTTCCAGTACGCGGAAGGCATTCTCTCCAAATGGAAGGAACAGGGCGTCCGCTCCATGGCAGACGTCGAACAGCGCGATGCGGAGCACCAGAAAAGGAAGAAAACCGCATCTGATCAGAATGCGGCACGAAAAACCGCTCCTGCTGCTTCAAGTAACCGCTTCAACAATTTCCATCAGAGAGAATACGACTACCAGAAGTTAGAAGAACAGCTTCTGAAATAACGCCCGGAGGACGAAACAACTATGGCACTGACAAACCCGCAATACGATGCGATTATGCGCATGTACAACGAACGGCAGCTCCGCCACCAGAGAGAACAGCAGGAGCACATCCGCATTGCTTATGAAAAGATTCCGCGCCTTGCGGAAATCGACGCCGAGATTGCATCCCTCTCGGTCCGGAAAGCAAAAGCGATGCTGAACGGAGACGCTTCCATGGATCTCGACCTGAATGCTGCCATCCGTGACCGTTCCCAGGAACGCGCGGCGCTTCTTTCCATGCACGGCTACCCGGCAGACTATCTCGAGCTGACGTATGACTGCCCGCTCTGCCGCGACACCGGCTACATCAACGGCACGCAGAAATGCGCCTGCTTCAAAAAAGCTGCCGTCGATCTTCTGTACCGGCAGTCCAACGTGGAGGAGCTTCTGAAAGCCGAAAATTTCAGCCAGTTCTCCCTGGATTACTACTCGGACAGCCTGACCAGTACCGGAACACCGCTCACTTCCCGCGAGGCCGCTGCTGCCGCGCTCGAAAAAAGCCAGGCGTTCGTCCGCAATTTCGGCTCGTCGTTTGAAAATCTCTTCTTTTACGGCGACACCGGTGTCGGAAAAACGTTTCTTTCGCACTGTATTGCCCGCGAGCTGATCGAGCAGTCGTTCTGTGTGATTTATTTTACTGCATTTGATCTGTTTGACCTGTTTGCACGCTACACCTTTTCCAGTTCAGAAGAAGCAAAAGACGCTCACGCCAATATCTTTGACTGCGATCTTCTGATCATCGATGATTTAGGTACGGAACTGACCAACAGCTTCGTCTCTTCCCAGCTCTTTCTCTGCATCAACGAACGCATCCTGCGGAAGAAATCGACGATCATCTCCACGAACCTGCCCCTTGACCGCTTCATGGAGACGTACTCGGAACGTACCTTTTCACGAATTTCAAGTAACTACACCATCATTAAACTTTTTGGAAACGATATTCGAATCCAGAAAAAACTTTTGGGAGGAACCAAAGCATGAGTAAGGGAACTGAAGGACATTTTGACACACTGCCAATCGGAAGACTGGGACTGATCCCGCTGAACAGCAGCGCCGCACTTGGAAAAAAGGTCGACGATTATCTGGTCAGCTGGAGAAAAGGACGCGGCAATGAATTTGCGGAAAAATATGTCGCTGCCTATGAAGGATATGAGCGTGACAGCTACATTATCCAGTCTCAGGTTCCGCGTTTCGGTTCAGGCGAGGCAAAGGGTATCATCAACGAATCTGTCCGCGGTGACGATATCTACATTCTGCTCGATGTCTGCAACTACAGCCTGACCTATTCTCTGTGCGGCTACACCAACCACATGTCTCCGGACGACCACTTCCAGGATCTGAAGCGTGTCATCGCAGCCATCGGTGGAAAAGCCCGCAGAATCAATGTCATTATGCCATTCCTGTATGAGAGCCGCCAGCACAAGAGATCTGGAAGAGAGTCTCTCGACTGCGCACTTGGTCTGCAGGAGCTGACTGCTATGGGCGTAGAAAACATCATCACCTTCGACGCTCACGACCCGCGTGTCCAGAACGCGATTCCGCTGCATGGATTTGAAACCATCCAGCCGGCTTACCAGTTCATCAAAAACATCCTGCGCAATGCACCGGATATGAAGCTCGACAAGGATCATCTGATGGTCATCAGCCCGGATGAGGGCGGTATGGGCCGTGCTATCTACATGGCAAACAACCTCGGTGTTGACATGGGTATGTTCTACAAACGCCGCGACTACTCTACCATCATTGACGGACGCAACCCGATCGTTGCCCATGAGTTCCTCGGTGCTGATGTCAAAGGTAAGGATATGATCATCATCGACGATATGATCTCCTCCGGCGAGAGTATGCTGGAAGTTGCCAAACTCTTAAAGGATCGTGAAGCACGCAACATCTACATGTGCTCGACCTTCGGACTGTTCACCAGCGGACTGGAGAAATTCGACAAGGCTTATGAGGAAGGACTCTTCACAAAAGTTCTGACCACCAACGTCGTATACCAGACACCGGAGCTTCTCTCCCGCGAATATTACATCAGCTGCGACCTGAGCAAATATATCGCTCTCATCATCGACAAGCTGAATCACGACGCCTCCATCAGCGGACTGCTGGATCCGGCGGATCGTATTCAGAAAGTTATTAAGAAATTTAAGAATCACGAGAAGATCTGATATTCCAGGGTTCAAAGTTCGAAAGCTGTTCGTGCTTGCACGATAAAGCGTTCGAATTTGGAACCCGCCAAACATGAGGAAGCAGCGCCAGCGGATTCCGAATGTTTGCAGAATTGCGGAGCAATTCGTGAATATTCACAAACGCCGAAACTGTCACGAAAACGGTTTCGGCGTTTTTTTATATTTTTAGCAAATTCTTGCTAGTTTTTTCTTTTTTCGGCTGTATAATGAAATTACATTGTACGACGAAGGAGGTATCACACATGCAATTTGGACATTTTGATGATGCGAAAAAAGAGTATGTCATCACAAGCCCGAAGACTCCGCTTCCGTGGATCAACTATCTGGGATCTGAGAACTTCTTTTCTCTGATTTCCAATACCTGCGGCGGATACAGCTTCTACAAGGACGCAAAACTTCTGCGTCTGACCCGTTACCGTTATAACGATACGCCGCTCGATCAGAACGGACGCTACTACTACATCAAGGACGGCGATACCGTCTGGAACCCGGGCTGGCAGCCGACCCAGACGCCGCTCGATTCCTACGAGTGCCATCATGGCCTTGGCTACAGCCGCTTTGTTTCTTCCAAAAACTTAGTTGCCGCTGAACTGACTGCTTTTGTTCCGCTGGCAGATTCCTGCGAAGTAAACCGTCTCATGCTGACCAACAACGGCACCGAAGAAAAAACACTGGCTCTGACTTCTTTTGTAGAGTTCTGCTTCTGGAACGCCATGGACGATATGACCAACTTCCAGAGAAACTTCAGCATCGGCGAAGTTGAGATCCAGGGTTCTGAGATTTACCACAAAACTGAGTACCGCGAGCGCCGCAGACATTACGCTGTTTATGCAGTCAACTGCCCGATCGACGGATACGATACCGACCGCGACGCTTTCCTTGGCGCTTACCGCGGAAATGACCGCCCGGAGACCGTTCTGCGCGGCACTGCAGGCAACACCGTTGCCAGCGGATGGGGTGTGATCGGTTCCCACCACATCGACGTTACCTTAAAACCAGGCGAGTCCCGCTCCTTTATCTTCGTTCTCGGCTACTGTGAGAATGCAGCGGATGACAAATGGGAAGCTCCTGGCGTGATCAACAAAAAACCGGCAAAAGAGATGCTCTCCCACTATCAGACCGACGAGCAGGTTGACGCAGCACTTGCAGAGCTTGCTTCCTACTGGGAAGGCCTGCTGGCAAAATATGCGCTCTCCTGTGCAGATGAAAAACTGGGACGCATGGTCAACATCTGGAACCAGTATCAGTGTATGGTTACCTTCAACATGTCCCGTTCCGCATCCTACTTTGAGTCCGGCACCGGCCGTGGCATGGGCTTCCGTGACTCCTGCCAGGATCTGCTCGGCTTCGTTCATCTGATCCCGGACCGCGCAAGAGAGCGTCTGCTCGATATTGCCGCTACCCAGTTTGAAGACGGAAGCGCATACCATCAGTACCAGCCACTGACGAAAAAAGGAAACATGGATATCGGAAGCGGCTTCAACGATGACCCGCTCTGGCTGATTGCCGGATGTGCCGCCTACATCAAAGAGACCGGAGATTTCTCTATTCTCGACGAGCAGGTTGATTTCGACAACGATTCCACCAAGGCGCAGCCTCTGATGGAGCACCTGAAACGTTCCTTCGACTTTACCGTAACCCATCTCGGACCGCACAAACTGCCGCTCATCGGCCGTGCAGACTGGAATGACTGTCTGAACCTGAACTGCTTCTCCGCAGAGCCGGGCGAACCGTTCCAGACGACAGGACCTTCCGAGGGACCGGTTGCTGAGTCCATTTTCATCGCCGCTATGTTTGTGAAATACGGCAAAGAGTACGCAGCCATCTGCCGCCGCAGAGGCAATGAGGAAGAAGCTGTTTACGCAGAAAAAGAAGTCGAAAAAGTTTACCAGGCAGTCCTTGATGCAGGCTGGGACGGCGAATGGTTCCTGCGTGCTTATGATGCAGCAGGCGAAAAAGTCGGCTCCAATGAGTGTGAGGAAGGTAAGATCTACATCGAGCCGCAGGGCTTCTGTGTTCTTGCTGAAATCGGTGTCAAAGAAGGACTGGCAGAAAAAGCCCTGACTTCTGTCCAGAACATTCTGGAAACCAAGTACGGCGTTGTTCTTCTGCAGCCGGCTTACACCAAGTATTACCTGAATCTTGGTGAGGTTTCCTCCTATCCGCCGGGATACAAAGAGAATGCTGGTATCTTCTGCCACAACAACCCATGGATCTCCATCGCTGAGACCGTTGTCGGCCACGGAAACCGCGCATTTGACCTGTACCGCAAGATCTGCCCGGCTTATATTGAGGACATCAGCGAGATCCACCGCACCGAGCCGTACGTCTACTCTCAGATGATCGCCGGAAAAGACGCTGCTCACTTCGGTGAGGCAAAGAACTCCTGGCTGACCGGTACTGCCGCATGGACTTTTGTCAATGTTTCCCAGTACATCCTCGGCATTCAGCCGGATTACGACGGACTGACCTTAAATCCGTGTATTCCGTCCGATATGGAAGAGTTCAAGATCCGCAGATACTTCCGCGGTGCATGGTATAACATCACCTTTAAGAATCCGGAGCACAAAGAGAAGGGCATTTCTTCCCTGACGGTAAACGGAACCGCAGTAGAAGGAAATCTGATTCCGCTCACCGAAGGCTGCACCGAATATGATGTTGTTGCCGTAATGTAATTTTTCAAATTTCAAATCTCCATAAACATAAGGCGAGCCCCGGAAAGCACAACTGCTTTTCCGGGGCTCGTCCCTTTTATTCTTATGTTTTCTTACGGTAACTGCCGTCTCTCTCTGACACCGGAAAGATCTTTGATGACCTCTCCCGCCAGAATCAGTCCTGCTACGGACGGCACAAACGCTACGCTGCCCGGGATATCACGCCGCTCCGTGCATTTTCTTGCAGCTCCCGGAGGACAGATACAGTTTGTCCGGCAGCTGATGCCCATATCCTCGAGCGGACGGAGCGCTTTTTCCTCTGAATAGACAACCTTCAGTTTTTTTACCCCGCGCTTTTTCATCTCGCGCCGCATAACCTTTGCCAGCGGGCACATATTGGTTTTATAGATATCCGCCACACGGAACTTGGTCGGATCCAGCTTGTTTCCGGCCCCCATGCAGCTGATAACCGGCACATTGCATGCCTTGGCACGCATAATAATCTCAATCTTTGCTGTTACCGTATCAACCGCGTCTACAACGTACGAATACTTTGAAAAATCGAAATCATTCGCATTTTCCGGCAGATAGAAGCATTTATATACCTCCACCTCCGCTTTCGGATTGATGTCGAGAATCCGTTCTTTCATTACATCTACTTTATATTTTCCAACGCTGCTTCTTGTTGCAATAATCTGACGGTTGATATTGGTCAGGCAGACCTTGTCATCGTCCACCAGCACAAAATGACCGACACCACTCCTTGCCAGCGCCTCCACGGTATAGCCTCCTACACCGCCGATCCCGAATACGGCAACGGTTGCATCCGCCAGAAGATCCATGCTCTCGCTTCCAAGCAAAAGCTGTGTTCTGGAAAACTGATTCAATGCCATTTGTTTTCCTTCCTCCTTGTTTATAAACTCTATCACAATAATAGGTTATTTGCTTTTGTCTGTCAACACCTTACGGAACCAGCTCTGCGGAAATTCAAAGACGAAGAGAATCCCAAGTACAATCGCAACCGCATCCTTCAGCGTCAGAAAGCCTCTTGCACCGGCCCGTTCCAGATCATTTGTTACCACATAAAAAGCCGTCCAGTAAATTCCGCCTCCCGGCACCAACGGAAAAATCCCGGCAATAAGAAATACCGTTACCGGGCAGCGCTTGTATACCGCGAAGCTGCGCGACAGAATGATAACAAGCACCGTTGCAAAAAAGATCGATACCGGCTCTGTCGTATACGGAAGGATCAGCTTGTAGCAGATCCAGCCGCACGCCCCGGCCAGTCCGCAGTACAGATAATATTTCCGCGGAACCTGGAACAAAAGTGCAAATGCAATCGTTCCGACACAGGCCGCGAAAAATTCCGCAATCAAACGAATCGTCTCACTCATAGCTGCAGTCCTCCTGCCAGTTGATGGTACCCTGTGATCACAAGCCCGACGCCAAGTGCGATGCAGAAGGTTACAAGCAGAGCGTCAAGCATCCGTACCGAACCCGCGATGTAATCCTGGTCCGCAACATCGCGGATGGCATTTGTGAAGTTCACACCCGGCACCAGCGGAATAATCGAACCGATGATAACCTTATCCAGATGGTGACCGATTCCCGATTGATACAGGAACACCGCAATCAGTGTGACGAGTGCACCACCGGAAATATTTGTCGCAATCTTTGACATTCTGCCGCGCAGCAGATACAAAAGATAGAAATACAGAACAAAGCCGGACAGAAACGCTACCATACTGTCGACCACATCACCGCCGAACAGAAAGCAGAAGCAGGCACTTCCGATGCCGGACGCAAGAACCTGATGCCATCTCGCTTTTTCCGGCATCCTCTGGATATCGAGCAGCCATGCTTTCGCTTCTTTTGGTGTGTGCAGGCCCTCCTCAATCTCACGGGAGAGCTGATTAACCGCCGTTACCTTGTCGAGCCGCGCGGCAGACAGCGGAATGTGACGCACACGGGCAAATTCCTGTTTTTTTCCGCTTTCTGCCGTCAGAAAAATGCCGCTGCTCAGAACAAACGCGTCGCTGGAGCTGACGCCGTACGCCCGCGCTATGCGCTCAATCGTCTCCTCCACACGAAAAATTTCCGCTCCGCTCGCCAGCAGAATATCCCCTGCCAGCGATGCCACATCGAGCGCTTCTCTTGTCGATTCTGCGTTCATCTCTGCCTTCCTCCTTTTTCAAAGCCATACACCCATTTCCCTTTCAGGAACAGATACAGGAAAATGACGGAACTGATGCTCCAGGTCAGCGGATATGCCCAGAAGATCACGCGGATATCCGGGATCAGACGGACCGTCACAGTGATGTAGCTGACACGGAACAGACACCAGACGCAGAGCATGACAACCATCGGAATCGAGGCGTGTCCGGAACCGCGGAGCACGGCCGCGATGCAGTGGGAAAATGCCAGCAGGAAGTAGAACAGCGCAATCGTTCTCGCCTGCATCACGCCGTAGTGGACGACCTGCGGATCGCTGTTGAATGCCGCAATCAGGATCGGTGCAGCAGCGTAGATGACAAATCCGATCAGTTCGGCAATAATGACCGAGCAGAGAATGCCGAACCGCGCTCCCTTTTTCGCACGGTCATACTGTTTTGCGCCGAGGTTCTGGCTGACGAATGTGGTCAGCGCCATCGTAAAGCAGGTGACCGGCAGGAAGGCAAAGCCCTCAATTTTCGCATACGAACCGCAGCCTGCCATCGCCATTTTTCCGAATGCATTGATGTTTGTCTGCACGAAAACGTTTGCAATCGAGATAACTGAGTTCTGGAAGCCGGACGGCACACCGTTACGGATAATTTCGCCGAGCACGCGGCCGTCGAAACGGATTTTGCTGATGTGAAGCCGGTACTCTTCTTTCGTCCGCAGCAGATGGATCATACAGAGAATCGCACTTGTGAACTGGGAAATGACCGTTGCAAGCGCCGCCGCACCGACACCCATACCGAGGCCGCCGATGAAAAGCAGGTCGAGCACAACGTTGATGCACGACGACACGATCAGATAGATCAGCGGGTGGCGGCTGTCGCCGACAGACTGCAGGATGCCGACGAAAATGTTATACATGACAAATCCGAGGGAACCCGCAAAATACGTGCGGAAATACTCAACCGACTGCGGAAACACATCGGACGGCGTTCCCATCAGCACCAGGATCTTCGGTGCCAGATACATGCCGATCACAGTCAATGCAAGACCGGCCGCGATTCCGAAGGCCACGGTCGTGTGAATTGCCTTCTGCAGATTGTCTCTGTTTTTCGCTCCATAGTACCTCGCGATGACAACACCGGCACCCATCGCGATACCGTTGATGAAACCGACCATCAAAAAAATCAGATTTCCCGATGAGCTGACGGCTGCCAGCGCGTTGCTTCCCAGAAAGTTTCCTACAATCAGCGAGTCGGCCGTGTTGTACAACTGCTGGAAAAGATTGCCGAGGAACAGCGGAATCGCAAACAGAATAATCTTTTTCGAAATGCTGCCCTCCGTCATCCTTGTCTTGCTTTCTGTACTCATTTGTAAAAACCCCCATTTCTTTTCGTACAATTAAAATTGGTCCATCGGACCAATTTTGCTATACCTGGCAATTCAAAACCGGTCACCTGCAGGTTTTCACCCGAGATGACCGGTTTGGAAATATCCTTTTTTCTATTATATCGAACCTGTATCAGAATGACAAGCCACAAATTCATGTAATATCGATTCTACGCGTTCCAGCATCTCCTCTTCCGTACACAATTTTTCCGGTTTCATGGATTCCAGATAGTCATAGAATGCCGTGAGAACGCTCGGCTCCCGGATACTCAGGTAAATCAGCCGTTCGTTCCTTGTCTGGAACAGAAGGTAGCCCTCATTGGCATTGAGGGAAATATTCAGGGCATTCTCTGCCCTCTCCTGCGTTTCCCGGATCATGCAGAGATTCGTACGATCCCGCAGTGCCAGAAAGCGGCGGATCAGGTCGATGCGCTCGTCAAAATCCAGCGGGGAATAGCATTCTCTTGGATATTCATCCACGCGGCCCGCTGCAAGGAAGCTCCGGATGCCGTCCTCCGAGAAAAACATGGTTGTCTTTTTGTCCAGCACCTGTGTCTGCATCACCTTCGCGTACTGTGCAACCGCCTGTACCATCTGTTCACGCCCCGGCATTTCTTTTACAAGATGACGCTCAAGCATTTCTTTTGTCAGAAGGCCGGAGAGGCATGGCATTCTCTGGAAGAAATACCGCGGGGAATTTGACGCGATAAAATGACGGATCAGTGTTTCTGTATAGCCGAGCTGGGTCTGCACCGTGTCGAGACGTTCAAACAGCGGCTCCGACTGTTTTAAGTATCCTTCAAACATCCCGCGCATCATCCGCAGCGTCGTCTCCTCCCGGAACAGGACTGCATTCTGGTAATCGGCACTGAAAGCGAGTGCACAGTGTTCCGTCAGAATGAGGTATGGGAACAGGCGGAACTCATTCAGCCGTGCCGCCACGTTATCGTAATAATACCACGCACGGTAATCGCAGCCGCAGGCACAGATCGGAAGAATTTTCTGCAGACAGCTTAAGTTATAGTTTTTCCGCCGCGAAGTCAGCTTCTCATTGTTGTTCATGCAGAACAGGTGGTGAATCGTCAAATTTGGATTCTGCTCCCCGAGTACCTGCAGAAGCTCCATGGCAAAATCGAAGTCCGGCTGGACCAGAGCGGAAATTTTTCCGTTTTCTTTTACAGCTTCGCCGGAAAACAGCTGTAAAATCGCATGCCGCACATGCGCTGCGCCCTGAAAGGGAGTTGCTCCGCTCCCCCCCCCCGTTCAGTTCGAGTTTCGCAACCTCCATCTCAGAAAAGATATGTTCTTTTCTTCCCTCACGGCGGCTGAATGTTTCAATCAGTTCTCCGACCGCTTTGCGCCGGTAATACACCTCCGCGCCCATCTGGGCAATATAGAACGCATCCATGAAGTCTGTTTTTTCCTGCGGCGTCAGCTGCATAAACTGCGCCATCTTCCGCACAACATCCTCCCCGGCCGGAGTCCGCTTTCCGTTGATAATTTTATACATGGAAGAACGGTCGAGTCCGCAGAACTGCGAAAGCGGGTAAACCCCGACATCCTTCATGGTAATATATTCGGATAATAAATCTGAAAAAACTGACATAGAGCCTCCTGTATCTTTATATTTTGCGTCGATTTCTTTTCAAGATAGTCAAAATTTTACCATATTCAGAGAAACTTGGCAATTCTTCCATCCGACTTTGCATATTGTTTTTTATTTTTTGCCAAAAATTTTACAGAATACTCTTTCGTCCCGCGAAAAAGCCGGCGGAAAATTCCGCCGGCTTTGGTCTGTTTCGCTATGTTTAATTTTCTTTGATTCCAAACACAGTCAGTGCCTGACGCGGTGAAATGCCGAGTCCGCCAACACTGATCAGCGTATCCTCTGCCTCTAACAGCAGCTTTTCCTCCTGGAATCTGACGATCATGCGGCCGCCGCTTAAACCGTCCATCCGGCGGAGTTCCATCTCAAGTGTGTTGAGGGTGCGCCATGCAGCGGATCCAGCGTAAATATGGCCGTCCGCTTCGCTGTAGGCGAAATCCTGACGCATCGAGAGGACAAATTCTTTTTCTTTGCCGCCCTCGGTTACTTTCCAGTACATCCGGTCGCCGCCAAAGGAAAAGCGCATCTCCTGGATCGGGCTTGTCTCCAGGTTGAACAGTCCGCTTCCGCCGATCAGAATTTCTGCGGAATCCGGCAGCCGGTCATTCATCACCGGAACAGACACGTAAACATGACTGCTTACTTTTTCTTCCATGAAAGGATTTCTCGTTCCTCTGCGCGGCTGCAGAGCCAGATCTGCGGTACGCTCTTTTACCACATCGGCAAGTGCGGACGGCGGCAGCTCTCCTGCCTCTTTCTTCACATACGGGATCAGTTCTTCCTGCAGGGCACTCAGTTCCTCCTGGGTCTGCTCTGTCGCGGTTGTCAGAATCACGATCAGGTCGAGATCCGGGAATACAACACCGAACTGGCCGTAGGCGCCGTCTGCGCGGAACGAACCCGGATAGCGGCACATCCAGCACTGATAGCCGTAGCCCTGTGCCCAGTCTTTTACGTGGCCTTCCGAATCGCCCTCCGTCTCAATCTGCTTGCGGCAGGCGCGTTCAAGCCAGTCTTTTCGAAGCAGCTGTTTTCCTTCCCACTCGCCCTGTCTGGACAGGAAATAGGTGAATTTCGCCATATCCTCCGTCACCATCTTCATACCGCCTCCGCCAAGCTCCGTTCCGTCACCGAGCAGTGCACAGGTCAGGGAGGTGATGCCGAGCGGCTCCAAAAGGCGCGGTTTCAGAAACTCTGTGACGTTTTGGCCTGTCTTTTTCCGCAGAACGGCCGCCAGCATGTTGGTTCCGGCCGTGTTATATTTGTAAAACGTTCCCGGCTCATGAAGCACCGGGTGATGAAGGAATGTGGAAATCCAGTTTTCGGAATTATCCGTAATCTCTGTCTCGTGGCCGCATCCCATGATCAGCAGGTGATGCAGTGTGATTTTTTTGAGATTTTCGGATGGATCTTCCGGCAGCAGATTCGGGAATATATCGACGATTTTTTCATCGAGCGACAAGATTCCCTCCTGCTCTGCAAATCCGATCGCCGTTGCCGTCAGTGATTTGCTGAACGAGTACAGCGGATGACGGAATTTTTCATCATACGGCTTCCACCAGCCCTTTGCCGCGCACTTTCCGTGGCGGATCACCATAAAACTGTGCAGCTCGATCTGGCTTTTCTCGATCCGGTCGAGAAAATTCAAAATTCCTTTGGAACCAATTCCAACTGATTCTGGTGTCACATCTTTAAAGTATCCCATTCTGCGTTTTCTCCTTTCCTGTCGGTCCTATGCCTCGATTTCGTAAAATTCTACGGAAAGATCACCCTTCCAGCTCACGCGGTCGTACGGTGTCTCCGGATAAACAACGGTCGAGATGGCATCTACGCCGTCCTCGGCGAACAGTTCCAGAATCGAAACGTCAAACACAAGTTCCAGATTCCATGCGCCGTCTTTCTTTCTCGCTGCCGTACTAATGGAATATTTCTCCGTCATGAAATGCTCACTGAATTCTTTGTATCCTGCCATCGTACGGTCAACCGTGATTTCGGTATCGGTTACATAGATTTTCAGCTTCTGGCCCACCGAGTTTTTCAGGGAAATTTTTGCATCTCCCTTTCCGGAGATCTTTAATCCAAAGGTCTCGGTACGAATCGTAGTGTGGTTCTCAATCGGATAGCTGCTGTGGCGGAATTTTTCCAGTCCGACCGGGGCAGCCACGAGGGTCAGATCGCCGTCCACTTTCGTCAGTGACAGTTTTCTTGCCAGAGTTGCCTGACCGCAGTAGTCTTCTGTCGGTGTCTGTGCAGCATACTGCCAGTTCATGCCCCAGCCCATCATCAGAACGTCTTTTGCGTTCTGGAAGGTAACGGCCGCATAGTTATCAAAGCCTTCGTCCAGCCATCTCGGCTCATCGGACGGGTAGGTGCAGAGGAATTTCTCGCCGTCGAAATCGCCCAGGAAATACTGCATCTTGCAGTGATCATTCTCAGAAGCTTTCGTCATACTGACAACGAGAACCCATACGTTTTTGCCTTCATACTCGATCGGGAACAGATCCGGGCACTCCCATACGCCTTTGACATGGTTTCCTTCCGGTCCGAATTCACCAGTTTTCTCCCAGTTTTTCAGATCCTGGGATGCATAGAAGAAAACACGGTCCTGTGCTGCAAGGACAAGGCCCCAGCATCTTCTGACCGGATTCCAGAACGCTTTCGGATCACGAAAATCGGAAATTCCCGGGTTTTTGATGACCGGATTCAGATAGGATTTCTCAAAATGCCGGCCTTTATCATTGCTGTATGCAATGCTCTGCTGCTCCAGGCCGTCCTTGTGATGACTCGTGTAAATGGCAATAATCGGCGGATTTTCATTGGTGCCGTACTCGGAAGAATTCTGAATATCGTATACTGCACTTCCTGAGAAGATAAATCCCAGTTCATCCGGGTAGAGTGCAATCGGCTGATGCTCCCAGTGAATCAGATCGCGGGATGTCGCATGGCCCCAGTGCATCGGGCCCCAGTTGGTTGCGTATGGATACTTCTGATAAAAGAAGTGGTACACACCGTCCACATAAACCATACCGTTTGGATCGTTCATCCAGCCTGTTTCCGGTGAAAAGTGAATTTTTGGTCTGTAGTCTCTCGTTTTTGTCATTTGTTCAAACCCTCCAAATTATCCCAATATAGTACAAGTGTCTGCAAAACCACCTATATCCCGGTTTTGCAGACACCAGCCGTTTTCTTTATTTTACTTTAGTTTACGAATTTTTGCATCCCTTATTTTTTGATGGTATACATCTTCACTTCCAGATCGCCGTCTGTAGAAACCACCTGGTACGGTGCATCCGGATAAACGCATACGGAAGCGGTCTCCAGACCACCATCTGCATAAATCTCCAGATAGGAAACGTCAAAAATAATCTCCATATTGACATTTCCGCGCATGTAACGTTTTGTTGTGGATACCAGCAGATCCTCTTTTTTGAAGAGCTTCGGATCTACATCATCAAAGTAACTAAGGTCGCCGCTCTTAGAGCGGTCCACCGTGATGCTGTCCACCGTCACCTCGATGACTACTTCCTCACCTCTGCTGTTTTTCAGTGCAATTCTTCCGAAATTGCCCTGCACGAGAAGTCCAAAGCTCTCGGTCAGCAGCGGTTTCTGATTTCCGATCGGGAAGGCGCCCGCACGGTATTCGTCGATCCCGAACGGTTTTGTTTTCAGGCGGTAGCCCTCCTCGGTCTCACAGAGAGAAAGTTCTCTCGGCAGTGTCATCAGGCCGGAATACTCACCGGTCGGAACGAAATTCGCGTAGAGCGGATTAACGCCCCATCCAAGGTAAACCGGACGGTCATAGTTTCCATACGTTACGCCGGCATAGTTGTCGAATCCGAAATCAATCCACAGCGGCTCGTTTGTGATCTCGGTACACTGGAAGGTGTCTCCGTCAAAATCACCGACAAAATACTGTATATTGGCACGGCCTTCGGTTCCCGGATGTATCATACTGACTATCAGAATCCATTTGAACCCGTCAAATTCATTTCCTGTTTTAACACGGATCAGATCAGTGCATTCCCATACGGTCGGCACTTTATTGACACCGACACCGAACTCGCCTGTTTTCTTCCAGTTTTTCAGATCCTGGGATGCGTAAAACTCTGCGTGGTCGCCGGATGCCAGAACAAGGCTCCAGCAGTCCTTTTTATCATTCCAGAAGACGCGCGGATCACGGAAATCCGGTGTGCCCGGGTTTTTGATGACCGGATTGCCATAATATTTTTCAAAATGCTTTCCCTGATCCAGGCTGTATGCAATACACTGCTGCTCCAGGCCTGTTTCCATATTGTGCGCCGTGTAGACAGCCACCATCGGTTTCTCACCGTATTTTGCAAATCCGCTGCTGTTATTTTCATCGTATGCCATACTTCCGGAGTACATCGTTCCGATCTCATCCGGGTACAGGGCGACCGGCAGATGCTCCCAGTGAATCAGGTCTTTCGATACTGCATGACCCCAGTGCATCGGTCCCCATACAATGTCATTTGGGTTATGCTGATAATACAGATGCCAGATACCATCGATATAAATCAGTCCGTTCGGATCGTTGTTCCAGTTTTTCTCCGGTGTAAAATGAATGTTCGGTCTAAAATCTCTTTTTCCCTGTTTACTCATAGGATCCCTCTTTTCCTGTTCTCTCTTTTCCTATTTTATCTTTTTCCATTTGGAACTTCAACAAAAAAGAAATAAGAACGAAATAATCTTCTTTTTAAATATGGCCATGTTATATGGGATACAACATGGCCACATTTGGAATTTCTTTAGTTATAGAACATTAATTGCAAATCGTTTACGTTACTGTTTTTTCGTAATCGCTTTTCGCCCGATTTTTAGTTTGCTGCAGAAGCTGCTCGATCTACTGCGCCCTGGTAAATCTCAACCAGTTCGCTCAAACCAGCGCCTTCCAGCTCTGTCTTATAGGACTCCCAGCTTGCATCATCAACGCCGCCGGTTACCCATGTAGTGATGTAACGGTCAACGATATCGGAGACGGTCGGCTGAATCTGTGCCAGACGCTGAATCTCTTCCTGGGTCATCAGAACACGCGGAATGGTGTCATACTCTTCCATGATGTCATCTTTACCGTTTTCTTTCTGCATCTCGAGAAGTTTTACAGCATCGAAGGTGTAGCCGCAAACGGTGTCATAGTACTTGTTCTGAACGATCATAGAACCACGGCAGGTTGTGGAGTTTACACGAGCCTCACCAAAGTTCTTATATTCCGGATTCAGAGGTTTGTAGTTTCCGTTTTCATCGAGCGGTGTACGAAGAACGCCGTCTTCGTCTTTCTCATAGTTGTATCCGATTGCGCCCCAGTTAGATGTAACAGAGATTTCCGGATCGCCTACCATGTAATCTACAAATCTTGCAACAACGTGCGGGAATTTGCAGGTCGTTGTGATTGCTGTATCGGAAGAATCCTGCAGCTCAGAGTAGTTGCACTCGAAACCGGTCATACCGTCTTCGCCCTGCAGTCTCGGAACTGCTACGTACTGATCATGTACTTCCTGGTTTGTAATTTCCTGATCGCCCCAAACACCGAAGGAACCGATCTTTGCAACATTCTCTTTGATCAGAGAAGATTTGAATGACATACTTTCATCTGCCTCGAAGGAACCGTTCCAGATCAGTCCTTCTTCATACAGCATGTTGAAAAATTCTGCTGTTTTCTTGAATGCTTCGTCTGTTGCAGTGAACGTAACTTTTCCGTCAACCATTCTTAAGTGATCCGCATAGGAGTTTCCTCCGCAGTAGGAGTCAGCGCATCCGAATGCACCTGTGAAACGATAGAACAGGTTGTAGGAACCAAAGGTATCGGTTGCGCCGAACCAGGTTGCCATCGGGATTTCATCGTCTTCGCCGTTTCCGTTCAGATCGCCGCCGTCGCGGATTGCTTTCAGGCAGTCTACCCACTCGTCTACGGTTGTCGGCACTTCTTTGCCTACTTTATCCAGCCATGTTTTGTTGATCACGAATGGTCCAGGTGTTAATACAAGACCTTTCATTTCCTCTACGTACGGGAATCCATATTTATGGCCGTTCGGAGCGGTGATCTCAAGCTGATACTGCTCATTGTCATCGAGGAATGCTTTCAGGTTCGGCATATACTCTTCGATCAGGCCTTCAGTCGGAAGGAATACATCCTGGTCTGCGTACTGAACTACGGTGTTTCCGGATTTACCATCGCCGAAGTTCCAGAATACATCTGGAAGATCCTGTCCGGAAGAAAGCATCAGGTTGATTTTCTCTGTTGCGCTCTCCTGCGGGATCGGCTGCCAGTCAAACTCTACTCCTGTGTCCTCGAACCATTTCTTGCACATAGCCAGGTCGCCTACTTCTACGGTTCTGTCTGCAGAGTTTACGATCAGAGCGGAAATTTTTCCGTATTTCTCTTCGAATTTTGCCGGATCTTTGATGATCGGAAGAGTACCATCGAGCTGGATGATTCCCTCATCTACTGCTTCCTGCTCTTCTGCTGTGATACCTGTGTCACCTGCCTCTGTACCGGATGCAGATGTGGTGTCTCCTCCTGTGCTTCCTGCACCGGAGCTGCTTGAGCTGCCCGAGCTGTTTCCACAGCCTGCGAGCATGCTGGTTACCATAAGGCTTGCCAGTAATACGGATACGATTTTTTTCTTCATGTTGTTCCTCCTTTATTTTGCTGCCTTTTCGGCAGTGAAATACGTAAATATTTTTGTGTTTCTACTATAAAATCATGTCTGTTGTAGCCATGAACTCTGTAACGATAACTTTTCTGTTCTGTATCAGCCCTTGACTGCACCGATCGTAACACCTTTTGCGAAGTATTTCTGCAGGAAAGGATATACGCACAGCAGCGGGAATGCGGAAACAACTACAACGCAGTATTTTAACTGCTCAGCCAGTTTCTGTTTTGTTACCATCTCAGAAGCACTACTTCCCATCTGGTTGGACTGGTTCATCAGTACCAGGTTTCGAAGAACGACCTGAAGAGGCATCTTGCCGTCATCCTGCAGGAACATCAGTGCATTGAAGAACTGGTTCCACATTGCAGTCGCATAGAACAGACACATAACTGCGATGATGGTTTTCGACAGCGGAATTGCAATTTTGAAGAAAAATCCAAAGTCGCTGCAACCGTCAATTTTTGCTGCTTCGAGAAGCTCGACCGGAATACCGCTTTCAAAGAAGGAGCGGCATACGATCAGGTTGTAAGCAGATACTGCTACCGGAAGAACCATTGCCCATGTTGTGTTGTAGATGTGCAGCTGCTGTACCGTTAAGTACATCGGAATCATACCGCCGCTGAAGAACATCGTGAAGGTGAACAGGAACATGATCGGTTTTCTTCCTACCATATCGTATCTGGAAAGTGCATATCCGGCCGGAATGGTGCAGACCAGGGAAATCAGCGTTCCTAATACGGTATATTTGATGGTGTTTGCATAGCCGGTCCAGAGCGGCTGGTATTTCAGTGTGGTTTCATATCCGTTGGTGTACCACGCTTCCGGATAGAGAAGAATTTTACCGGAGCTTACAACAACCGGGTCTGTAACAGATGCCAGAAGCACGTAATACAGAGGATATACAATTGCAATACAGACAAGGATCATGATGATGGTATTGATCACGGTAAAGACCTTGTCTCCCGTACTCATTTTTACTTTTTTCTTTTTCACAGTGTTATTATTTGCCATTTTTCAAGCCCCCTGACTCTTAGAAAATACTGATATCGCTGGTCTTCTTTGCAACTGCGTTTGTGATAACCAGAATAATGAAGTTTACAACGGAGTTAAATAAGCCAACGGCTGTCGCAAAACTGTACTGTGCGGTCTGGAGACCTACTTTGTATACGTATGTCGAAATGATCTCACTGACGGTTGTGTTGGTACCGTTCTGCATCAGATAAGCTTTCTCATATCCCACGTTCATAATGTTACCTACCTGAAGGATCAGCATCAGGATGATGGTCGGCATAATCAGAGGTAAATCAATGTAAAGGATCTTCTGAAATCTGGAAGCACCATCCATCGTTGCTGCTTCGTAATATTCCGGGCTGATTGCGGTCAGTGCTGCGATGAAGATGATGGCGTTGAATCCCATCGTCTGCCAGATGTTACTTCCGATGAAGAGTTTGCGGAAGTACTCCGGAAGGCTGGTGAACATGATTGCTTTTCCGCCGGCTCCCATAACTGCGTGGTTTACAAGACCGTTAGCGGAAAACAGTACGGAAATCAGGCTGACTACAACTACGTTTGACATAAAGTACGGTGCGTAGGAGATGGTCTGGATGATTCGTCTCGGTCCGCTTCTCTGTACCTGGTTCAGTAAGAGTGCGAAGATAACCGGAATCGGGAATCCGATGATCAGGCTCTCCAGACTGATGATGATTGTGTTCTTGATTGCCGTCATGGCAATACTGGTACTGAAGAACATCTCGAAATACTTGAAGATCGGATCTGCCCACGGACTTCCCATGATTCCCATGCGGCCTTTAAAATCTTTAAAGGCGATGATCAGGCCGTACATTGGATAGTAAGCAAAAACGATCAGCCAGATCAGTGCAGGAATCAGCAGGATGTACAGCTGCCAGCACGAGAGCGCTTTTTTCAATTTTCCACTTTCTGCCGTTTTCGGCGATGACGTTTTTTTCTTCATAGTTCCCTCCTTATTTCTCTAAAAGCTTTACCAACCGCTTTTCGTTCCACATTTGCATCGTTTCCGTTTCGGCACTTTGTATTGTGGAACCTGTTCCATATCTGTATCATAGTACGCAGTTCGCCCAATGTCAACAAATTCTCAATATTTTTTCGTCATTTTCAATATTTTCACAATTTTTATTTTGTGTTTTTGTGCAATATGCATCCTGTTTTTCATAAAATTCACACTTATCTTCTTTCTTCTCCCATTCTCCTGTTCCACATGTTCCGCTGTTCCATGCTTTTCCTGTTCCATATGTTCCACTTTTCCGTTTTTCACTATTTTTTCGACAATTGCAACTGTTTCAGCAGCGATTTCATATCCTTTTGCTCAGTCTTTCTGCCCTTTTGCCGTATATAAGTTGGTTTTATTTCATTTTTATTTTATACATGAAAAAGAGACACCCTTTCTTTTCAGATCGAGTGTCTCTGATATCTGTTCTTCTTCTGTTCTATCGCAATCCCGGAAAATGATGCAAAATTCGGTAATTCCCTGTTTTGTTATCTTCAGGTACTTTCTCCTTTTCGGAAGGTCACATCCACAATCTGCTCCATCTCCTCAATCTTCTTTCCATCAATCATGCGGATGATTGTGTCCACGCTCCGCTTTGCGATTTCCGGCACATTCTGACAGACCGTCGTCAGCTCCGGTGTCAAAAAGCGGGTAAAATCCAGGCCGTCGTAGCCAACCACCTTCAGTTTTTTCGGAATCTTAATCCCTTTTTTCTGCAGCATCTTCATGCACGCTGCCGCTGTGACATCGGCTGTAAAGAGTCCATCAATTCCATCAAAATGGCTGATGTATTTTTTCCAGATCGTCGGGCCGCTCTGAAAATTCAGAATCTTGCTTCCGGCATCAATCGCTGTAATTTTACATTTATGCTGTTTGCAGACTTCCGCAAACCGTCGGTAACGATCCATGGAGCAACCACGCTCTGTTGCACTCGATGCAAAATAGAGCACATTCTTACATCCTGCGCTCAAAAGCGCCTGCGCCGCAAGCTCACCGCCGCGCTTATGGTCGGAATGTATACACGGAATCCCTTCGGTGACGTAGCGGTCAATCATGACAATCGGACGGTGAATTTCCGCCAGGCTGATAGAAGACGGGATATCCGCACAGCAGATAATGCCGTCCATGACATTTCGCTGCAGCATTTCCACAAATTCCTCGATGCGGTTCGGATTGTCCCCAACCTCGCAGAGCATGCACTTGTAGCCATTGGTGTACAGATTATTCTCGACATGTTTAACCAGAGATGCCATAAACGGATGTGAAAGATTCTTAACAACAATTCCGATAAAACCGGACTTGTTGCGGAACAGGTTCTGGGCAAGCTCATTTGGTTTATAGTTCAGTTCCTCCACTGCCTGCATGATCTTCTGTTTTGTTTCATCGGAAATATACCCGCTCCCATTGAGTGCACGGGATACCGTTCCGATTCCTACTCCCGCTTTGATCGCGACATCTCTAATACTTGCCATAGTTTCTCCTAACTCCTATTCTGACACTGGGCTGTTTTCTCTGACTCGTTCCGGCTTTTCCCCCGCTGCCGGTCTGTGGAGCCCGTTCCACAATGCTTGATTACTTTTATTTTAAAGCACCGCAATCTACAAATCAAGTTAAAAGCTGAAAATTTAAGTACAAAAAACAAGCGACTGTTTGGATCATTTTCCTTTTTCTGGTGAAACCATCCAAACAGCCTCCTGTGTTTTTGTCACTTTTGTCTTATTTTCCAAAAACGCTCATTCATGCGGGCATGCTTTGCGATTTTTCTGGAATTTCATATGTCCCTGAACATTCAGAAACGCTTAATCGTTTTCCAACGAGATATCACCATCCTTTGTCATCAGTGTGATTCTGCCCGCTGGCTGATCCGGTACATAAGAAAAGCTCTGCTCGTCCTCCTCTTTCTGCATCAGATTCTCCATGGTATCCGGTACATCGATCTCCCCAAAATCTGTCTTTGCCGTAATTTCCAGCCGTTCCAGATCTTTTTTACCCAGTTCAAGTTCAATATCGCCGTAGGAGTTTTCCACCGACACGTCTCCGGAAAGCTTCGTATTTTGGATTTTCGCATCGCCATCCTCCAGCGTGATCGACCCATTCTCCCACGTTCCGCTCTTCAGTTCCACATCACCGTAATCTGCTTTGCATTTGATATTCTGCATGTCACATCCGAAAAGTGTGATATCTCCATCCGCATTTTGCAGTCTTCCGCTTTCCGCCTGGATACCATTCATCTGCACATCACCGAATCCCATCGTTACCTCTATTTTTTTCAGTACCTTCTTTTCCGGTACATACAGAATCACTCCTGTTTCCGACTGTTTACCGCCACTTAAGATTTCTTCCGTAAAGTCAATATTAATGTAAATCGTATCGGACACTGCGCTTGTCTCTTCGATGCTCAGAACACCGTCCCGCACGCGATATTCCACTGCATTCTCTCCTTTTTTCGACGGAATCCGCCAGGCGAGATAACAGGAATCGTCACCGGACGGAAGGATGTTCAGGTCGCCGATCGTAAGGTCTGCCTGCAGTTCATCAAAATCATCAAGTTTTATCTTTTCCTGTGTGGAAATGCCGTCTTCCTTCTTCGCAGAACCGCTCATCGCATTCAGATCATACGTTTCCGCGTATGCTTTTCCGCCGCTTGCCCATCCGCTGAACATCAGCACTGCACCGGCAATACAGCAGGCACATCCTGTCAGTAATGCTGTTTTTGTCCATTTTTTCATGATCTGCTTCCTCCTTTTTTCGTTACCTTACGTGTACACCACACGAACAGCCGTCCCATCCATTTTGCAAAGTATACGCCGAACACCGCGCACAGAATACTGATTCCCAGCATGAAAACGCCCATTCCGGTAATAAAGCAGAATCCGCCGAAGGAAACCGAGACTGCCAGAATGCCGCGCAGCAGCATCTTAATTCCGGCGGCCACGCCGACAACTGCAATCAGAAAGACGCTCATATCAAGCAGTGCCGCACAGAGGGCCGCGCAGAGCAGAACGATGAGAATGCTGATCAGAATCGGGGCTCCGATCGGGGCTGCAAACAGGGCGAGAATCGCGATCCAGACGACGTTGGCGCCTGTCGTTTTTTTCTTCTCTTTCTGTTTTTCTTCCTTTTCCATTGCCTCGCGTTCATCTACTTTTTTGTCCAGAAGATTCCGCATCAGCTCGGCGGCTGCCTGTTTCGGTGTTCCGAGTTCTTTGATCACGGCCTGCTCATTTTCCGGACCGGCATCTGCAAAATACTCGGTGAAGTATTCCATCGCATCTTCATAGTCGCTCTGCGGAAGCTTCCTCAGATACTTTTCCAATTGTTTCAGATATTCCCCACTCGTCATTCTTTTTTCCTCCACTCGATGATGTTGTCAATGGTGTCACGATAGGACTTCCATTCGCCCTGCAGGTACGCCATCTGTGTTTTTCCTGCTTCTGTGATCGAATAATACTTCCGTTTTCTGCCCTGGTACTCTGCGGAATACGTCGTCACGTAGCCCGCCTTTTCCAGTTTTTTCAGGATCGGGTACAGTGTCGACTCTTTGATGTCTGCAACCAGTTTGATCGTCTGGCTGATTTCATATCCATAAGAATCTTCCCGATTCACAATCGACAGGATCATAAATTCGATCAGCAGTGCTGATACCGGAAAATACATAAAAAACCACCTCCGTTAGTTTCTGATATGTAAAATATTTATATATATATAATTTATACATATCATAAGACTATGGAGGCGGTTTGTCAAGGGGAATATATAAAATTTTTACATATTCGCTGTCATGTCATCATCTGTGTTTATTTCAGGGCTTTTCCGGAACCGAATGCGTCGCCGACTTTGTCGCCCATGGCGAGATAGGTGTTGTTGACCGGGTCGAAGGCGATTGGTTTCAGTTTTTTCGGGTCGATCTTTCCGTCGGTCAGAACGCTCTCGTCTGCGCAGACGTTCACGATCTCGCCGACCAGAATGCCGTTGTCAAAGCTTTTCACTTTGCACTCCAGTGCCATCGGAAGCTCGTCGATCAGCGGCGCGTTGACGAATTCGCTCTTCGTTGCATGGAAACCGGCGCGTGCAAATTTATCTGGAACTTTTCTGCCGGACTCGATGCCGACGTAATCGCAGCCAACAACAGTATCCTCGGTTGCCATGCTGACGGTGAAGGCACCGGTTGCGGCAAGGTTGTCTGTTGTCTTGTGGTCGCCCATGCTGATGGAGATCTCATTGAAATCTGTGACTACACCCCATGCAGCATTCATGGCATCCGGGTTGCCATCTTTGTCGTATGTTGCAATAATCAGAACCGGAAGTGGATACATGTTTGGTTTTGCTCCAAAATTTATTCTGCTCATGGTTGTTCCTCCTGTTTTGCTTGATTTTCTTTATTATAACGCTTACAGCAAACTTTAACACAAGAGATTTTCTCTGCAAATTTTCTTAATCGTTTAATTTTCTCGTCATATCATGCCATTCCTCGCCGCCCCAGGTGGATGCGGAGATTCCCTCGTCGTGGAAATTCATCTTTTTGTACATCTCCACCTTATCCTGCAGGCAGGTCAGAATGAGCTGTTTTCTTCCGTTTTTCTGTTCCCGGCGGCTGTACTCTTCCATCAGCGCGCGGGCGATTCCCTGGCCGCGGTATTCCGGCAGGACACTGAGTCCCAACAGCATGACGTTTTCTCCCGTCGGGTCGTACAGACTGATTTCATCGAAAAAGGCATCACGGAATTTTGTCTCGTTTGTTGCAAGTCCGTTCAGCGTTCCGGCGATTTTTCCGGTTTCTTTGTCTACTGCCGCCAGAAACAGCTCCGGCGCGTACTGCACCCGCTCGCGCATGCTCTTTTCGGAGCACGCCTCATTCGGCGGAAAGCACGCCAGCTCAATGGCAACGCCCTGTTCCATTTCATCCTGGCGGATGGTTCGAAGTTCATATCGTTCCATTTTATGGTATTCCTCCATTGCCCGCTCAAAAAACTGCAGAAAACCGTCTTCCACGGCAAGCTGATCGAGCGCGGCTTCTTGCTCATTCAGATCGTAATAATATTTTCCGGTCCGCAGATCGATCGACAGACGGTCGAGCGGAAAGCCTTTTTTGCTCATCGGATGGGGTGTGCTGACCATGCGGAAAGGAGCGCTCTCCATTGACGGGTCCATCGCGTCATAGCGGTGGTCCGCATCAAGAATCAGCGAAACTGCGTTTTTGTAGCGTCCCGTCAGGCCGCCGTACTTTTCTGCAAGGGCGGCGTAATGCGCGGTCATTTCTTCATCGGACAGATACTTTCCGTTCACGGTCCGCACATGGACGCCGGGCTGGTCGTCCTCTGCCACGTTGTCAAAATACAGACCGGAATCACAGGAGAACACCGGCATATGAAGCGCGTTGAAATACGCCTCCGCCTTTTTCCTGGCATTTTCCAGCGGCGTTTTTCCATCCTCGATAATCTCTGGCTGCTTAACACCGCCAAGATCTTTCAGCCCGATCAGCTCAATCCCAAGACCGGCAAGGCGGTGACGCATCGCGTCGAGTTTTGCCGGGTTGCCGGTTCCGTACAGTAACTTCATTTCTGCCCCCTTCTATGCCTCGATGCCGAACTCTTCCGGGCGGAAGCGCGGGCAGACATTTTCCGACGATGTGATGACGGATGCAGCAAGACGCGTACCGATTTCAACTGCCTTGCCAATCGTTTTTCCATAGGTCAGACCGGCGGAAACACCTGCGCAGAACGCATCACCGGCTCCTGTTGTATCTTTTACCTGTACTTTCTGCGCCGGGCAGAAGCCGCTCTCTCCGTCTGCTTCCGCATAAACCGCTCCGTCGCCGCCCATTGTTACGACCATGGCCGGAACATTTGCCGCTTTCAGACGCTCGGCGAGAATCTTTTCCATCTCGGCCGGTGTTTTTTCGCTGTAATCATCGGAGAAGAGAACGCCTGCCTCGAGCTGGTTGCAGATCAGGCAGTCAAATTTCTGCAGAAGATCTCTTCTGCTGACTGCGATGTTCATGTTGCTGACAACGCCGTACAGTTTTTTATCGTATTTTTCACAGAGCTGTACCAGCTTTTTGATGATCTCTTTGTCCATATCGATCTCTGCCACAATGGAATCGCAGTTTTCGATAATTTCATCTCCGTTTTCTTCCAGAATATCGAGAATCGGCATCAGGTTCGGGCGCTGGGAAATGGAGCCCGCCAGGTCACCGTTGTGATTGAAGACAGCAAGCCATGTTCCCATACCGTTCGGGATTTCTTTCATGTATTCGGTATTGACTTTGTGGCGCTGCAGTTTGCGCACAACATCCTCGCCGAGTGCGGTATTATCCGCGATTCCAAGGAAGGTCGGGCGCAGTTCCAGGTTTGCGATATCCTCCACCACGTTTCGGCTCACACCGCCGTGGATGTATTCGACATGGCCGGCGTTTCTGCCGTCCGGGACGTAGATGTCCTCTGGAAAACCTTTGATATCCACAAAAACTGCTCCTAATACTACGATTCCATTTTTATTTACTGCCATGTTTCTTTTTTCCTCTCCTGTTTTTTCATTCCTTCTTTTTTCAGACAAGCCTCTTCGTCTGTTTCACGAAATTTCTGTCTTCTCAGCATCCAAATAATGTAAGGCACTTTTACATTGCTGCTCTCTGCTACTGTCTCGACAGTTGAGACATTGAAGAACGCTCAACTCCTACACAATCCATCCGCTCTGACCTCTGATTGGCCATACACTCGCAGGGAGTTGAGTTGCCGGATTTCACCGTCTCGACCTGGAAGCTGGTCCTTATTTCTTTGTTTTGACATCAAGACTACCGTCTCAACGGTACTTTCGTTGTTCCAACAAAGTTCCTGTATTTCCCTGTCTCCAAAATACACCGGGAAGCGGAACTTTATGTGCTTCAGGAATCTGCCATCCGGCTGCTCCTGCTCATAAATGTCCACCTGTTCTACAAAGCTGTTAAGAAATTCTTTCTTCTCCAGGTCGGTGAACTTATCATATAGTTTATCAAAATATAAAAGAAATTGATAGACGTTTTCTTCTGATATTTTCTGTTGCCGGATATTCAGCAGGCGATTCTTGACTTCTTCTATACTGTTCTCCACGCCTTCAATCTCATCATACAAACGGTATAACCTTGTCTCCATATCCTGATATTTCTTCTCATAAAATTTATCCATGATATCCAGACTATCCATCTGCTGTCCGAGTCTTGCTTTTGCTCCTGTCAGCTGCTTATGCTGCTTTTCTAATCCTTCAATCTCTTTTTCTATTTCTTCTGTATCTATTCTTGAACCGATTTTATTCAGAATTGCTTCTTCGAATTTAGGATTCTTCACCAGCTTCCGAATAACTTCTTCCACTGCATTGTTAATCTTCTCCTCGCTCCATTGTTTACGATATCCACATTTATGACCATCTACCAGGCGACAATGTTTACAGGCATAATAGAAATAATCCTTATATAAGGTTCCGTCTTTCTTTTTCTTTCGGTTCACGTTTCCATACATACCGCTTCCACATAACGGGCATCTCAATATTCCGGATAAAATATGCTCATGATCGAGACTATGTGTCTTTTCATATTTCACACCTGTTTTTTCCCGTTTTTGATGAGCCAGTTCCCAGTCTGTTTCTGAAACAATCCCTTCATGGATACCATCGTGCAGCATATAATTTTCCTGCTTTACAATACGGTATTCATTTCTTGTACCAGATACTTTCTCGTTCTTTCTTCGTCCATAAGCCAGCTTTCCACAGTATACCGGATTATCCAGAACACCTTTTATAAATGAAGCGGCAAATGCGTCCAGTGTATTATTCTGTCGTTTTTTCTTTTTATATCCATGCTGGTTAAGCCATGCAGCAATCGCAGAAATTCCCATATTTGTATGAATAAATTTATCATAGATCAGACGAATAATCTCTGCTTCGTCCTCTGCGATCTGCAATTCTCCATTTACCAATTCATAGCCATATGGAGCAAACCCACCGTTCCATTTTCCTTCCCTTGCTTTCTGCTTACGTCCCTCCATTGTCTGAACAAGGATATTCTCCCGTTCAATCTCTGCTACCGCAGACAGAACAGAAATCATCAGCTTTCCACTATCTTTTGAGCTGTCAATTCCATCTTCTACACAGATCAGATTCACTCCAAAATCCTGCATCCTCTGCAAAGAATTTAAAACATCTGCCGCATTACGACCGAATCTGGAAAGCTTAAACACCAGTACAAACTGAACCTCATCTGTTCCATTCTCAATATTATCCAACAAGACTATCATATGTCATCACACGAATATCATTATCAGACTTTTCTGCAAACATTGCTCTTCGTTTTTCTGAATTATCTTTTTCAGCATTTCTTCCAATAACTAATACATATTTAAACCTTACAGAATTCTCGTTTAAAGAAACTCTTAATTTATCTATTTGATGAAGAATTGCTTCTCTATTTTTATTGACACATGCCAAATAGGTAAACGCTCTCCATATATATGAAAAAACAAGTTCATCGCATCTTGCTGGAACTTTTTCTGCGATATCATTCAATAAACCGAATGAATTTTTCCCCTTTTTAATTCTTCTGACATCTCATATTCACCAAACTTCTGTTCAAACCAGCACATTACTCTACCACCAGTGGTTCCTCCCTAAAGCAGCCAGCAATTTGGTACTACATGGCAGCCAAAGATTGAACGGGGTCTGATTTATAAGAATCAATACAAATACTGATTCCTCCATCCTGGCCGCCCTGTTCTCGTATTTTTCCATTTATTAACACACCTGATCCAAAAGTTTCGCATACAGCATCCAGACCACCTGAAACTATAGGGATCCTCTCACATAGACCTGACTCTGTGCATATTTTTTCGTCACACTGCATGACACGGATATAAAGCTGGTAGCATAACTGAACAAATTTATATCAGTAAAAGATTCATCCCCAATCCTATAATCCCGCAACAGCACATTACCAATATAGGATTACATTTCCATTTTCTCAAAACAATAAACGCTACTAAAAACAGTATCACACCTATCCAATTAATATGGGTCAAATCAATAGACTTTCCTTGAAAAACAACCAACTCCAAAATTGATAGGCCAGCAGATGCAATGAGTGCAACCACTGCCGGTCGAAGGCTTGCAAGTACACATTGAAGGCCTGACATATTTTTATAGCGAAAATAGACATATGCCAAAATAGACACGATTAGACAAGACGGAAGAATACAACCGAAAGTAGCAATAAGAGCTCCCGGAATACCGGCAATCCTAACGCCAACAAAAGTAGCAGAATTTACTGCGATAGGCCCCGGTGTCATTTCCGCAATTGTAATCAAATCAGTAAATTCATTCATTGTAAGCCAATTATGACTTGTCACCACTTGATTTTGAATCAACGGCATAGCTGCATAACCCCCGCCAATGCTAAACATTCCAACTTGTAAAAAACTTAAAAACATCTGTAAATATATCATGATGCATTTCCTTTCCTCTGTTCTACGACCGCTATAATGACTCCTACGAAGGCTGATATTATAATGATATAAATAACATTTATCTGAAAGATGAATGTAGCAACAAAAGCAGCTATTAAAATAATATAGTGAATCCAGTTTTTCTGCTTTATAACATTAGCTCCCAAACTGCATACTACATCAAGTATCACTGCAGCAACACCTGCCTGCATCCCCTTTAAAATAAGCGCAATGTAGGTATTAGTTGCAAATGCAACGTAGAAAAATGAAATGATAGTAAGAATAACCATAGGTGGAATTATTGTTCCTATTACCGCCACACCCATACCGGGAAGCCCACCTGTTTTCCATCCAACTAATATAGCTGCGTTTACGGCAATCGCGCCAGGGGAAGATTGTGCAATGGCCGTCAAATCAAGCATTTCCTCTTCATCAATCCAATGTAATTCATCCACAAATTTTTTCTTCATAAATGTAATAATTACAAATCCACCACCAAAGGTAAACGTACTAATATAAATAGTAGTGAAAAAAAGTTTTAATAATATGTATTTTTTTGAGTTTTTATTCATATTTATTTTTCCTCCTGTTCTCATATTACCACTTGTCAGTTAATAAGTAAAATGCTATTATATTATTATGTATATAACATAAATTACATAATATTAAAGAGATCCATATGAATATTAGACATTTGAAAATTTTTGTCATCGTATATCAGAATATGAGTGTCACAAAAGCGGCAAAAATCCTGCATATAGCGCAGCCGGCAGTTACACGATCAATCCAGGATTTAGAAAATGATTATGGCGTGTGTCTGTTTGATCGCTTAAATCATCGTTTATATCGAACTCCACTAGCAGATGAATTATATACAAGGGCATGCTATATTCTTGACTCTTTGGATGAATTAGACAGCACACTCAGACATAATGGCGGATGCAAAATATTAAATATCGGAAGTACAATGACTATAGGCAATTTTATGCTCCCGAATGTTGTGTCTCAATTTAATAGGATATGTCCTACGGTACAGGTAAAAGTTGTTGTTTCGAAGAGTTCTGATATACAACAAAAAATATTAGACAATCGTTTAGACTTTGCTTTAGTTGAAGAAAATGTCAGCGCAGACTACCTGGATAAGGAATATTTAGCTACTGATTACATGCGTTTAATTTTGCCAAAAGATCATTATCTATCTGGTAAAAAAAGAATTTATATGAAAGACATTTCACAGTTTCCTCTATTATTGCGGGAAAAAGGAAGTGCAACGCGAACTTTTTTAGATCACATATTTGCAATTCATGAAATTGAAGTGAATCCCACTTGGGAAAGCGCCAACCCACAAGCATTAATTAACGCTGTATCGAAAGGAATTGGTATATCCATACTGCCCGAGAAATTGGTCCAACAAGATTTTGAAGCGGGCAGAATTGAATTAAGGAAACTCCAGGATGAAGAACTTAAACGTAAAGCATATGTCATTTGGCATCGCCAGAAAATAATGTCTGATGAGTTGAAACTATTAAAGGAATTATGTAAAAAAATTGCTTCAGGAGAGAAATAATATGTTACAAAATATTCTCATAAAACCTGCGTCCGGACTCTGTAATATGAGATGTGATTACTGCTTTTACTGTGATGAAGCTACCAAACGGAACATTCCATCTTATGGAATGATGGAAGAAAAAACAATAAAAAACATTATTCGCAAAGTATTGAGGCAAAACGTAAAAAATGTCTGCTTTGCATTTCAAGGTGGGGAGCCTACTTTACGCGGTCAGGACTTTTTTGAAAAAGTAATCGAATTGGAAAATCAATATAACACTCACCACTGCTCTATTTTAAATTCATTACAGACAAATGGTTTATGTATAGATGAAAACTGGTGTTCTTTTTTCAAAAAGCATAACTTTTTAGTAGGAGTATCTGTAGACGGAATAGAGTCTGTCCACAATTTGTATCGTCATGACAAAAATGAGCAGGGGACTTATCACAGAATAAGAGAAAACATCAAATTACTTGAAAAATACAACGTAGAATATAATATCTTGACGGTAGTAAATCGCCAAGTTGCAGAAAACATCAAACAAATTTACAAAGAGTACCGAGAAAACGGCTGGAACTATCAACAATATATCCTTTGCCTTGACCCTCTGGGGGAACAGCAAGGTCAAAAAGAATATTCTCTTACGCCTGAGATTTATGGGCAATTCTTAATTGATTTGTTCCAATTATGGTATAAAGATTGGAGGAGAAACAGAGCTCCATATATTCGACAATTTGAGAATTATATAGGTATATTATTGGGATATCCCCCTGAATCCTGTGAACAACGGGGAATCTGTAGTGTACAATGCGTAACAGAAGCTGACGGCAGTGTATATCCCTGTGATTTTTACGTCATAGATGAATATAAATTAGGAAATTTCAACACCGATCAGATTACGGATTTTTTTGAATCAAACAAAGCAAAAGATTTTGTAGTGCAATCAAAAAAGCTGCACAAAAAATGTCTGCAATGCAAATATCTCCCCCTTTGTAGATCTGGGTGCAGAAGAAGCAGAATAAAAGACGAAATGACCGGAACATATTACAATTATTTTTGTGAGGGATATCGCCGTTTCTTTGAAATATGTGGTCCTGAACTTGCTAATATTGCAAAATATATTAAACGTCAAAAAGAAGGGATGAAGAAAAATCTGTAAATAGGATTCTTATACGATAAGACATTCCTTCATACCCAAGGGGGAGGTGCGGACAAAATTTGGACTTCCATAGGGCTCCAAAAGGAGCCTCTTTATGTATTCTAAACAACAAAAAGAAACTGCATTAAAATTATTCAAAGAAACACAATCTGTATCAGAAACTGTGCGAATTTTAGGTTATCCTACAAAGAAGCATTTACATAATTGGATATATGAAGAAAAAAATCCTCCATCGAAAAGAAAGGAATATCCAATCGTCGATAATTCTTCAAAACACCCTAGGAATCCTTCACTAAAAGTAAAACTTGATGCAATTCATCGTTGCTTTGAACTGGGAGAAAATATAAAATCTGTATCAGAAAACATTGGTTACAGTAGAGCCAGTATTATTAGTGGCGCAAACGATATTTAAAAGGAGGAATGCTAGGTCTTATGAATACCAAAAGCATTATTCCAGGAACACTCGTAGAAGGTTCTATAATAAACAACAACACTTCTACAGATGATATAAAGCAATTAAAAGCTCAATTGCAAGATATGCAGATGGAAATCGATATTCTTAAAGGAACTATTAATGTATTAAAAAAAGACCCCGGCATCGATCAAAGGGCTCTCTGCAACAGAGGAATAATAGGGGGCTGCCTTTTCGTATATAAAATCAAAATTTACACAGTTTTTAATTCGTCTCAGAAGATGATCTTCTGGAATCATGGAATCTATATCAAGGATTACCATCTGGAGTTGTCCGCTTTGTTTTCCCATCATAAGAAATGACCTCCTGCAATTGATATAATAAGTATACCATACAGAAAGCCATTTCTCTTTAGTTTGTCAACAGGTCCTTTTTTCCATAGGCCCACTGTTAAAGTCTAAACTGCTGCGGCTTGAGTTAAAGCGGAAAATCAACTAGCTTTGGAAAGAGCTCAAAAGTGCTTGACATTGCATCAGAAAATCAATTTTCCTCACGAATTGCAGCTACCAGATCAACTGCTTCTTTCGTTAACTGATAAATTTGATCAAACTCACCTTCTTTTATCAGTTTACTATTCACCATCCAACTACCACCGCAACAAATTATTTTTTCAAATTCTAAATAACTTTTCAGATTTTTAGAATTAATTCCTCCTGTACTCTCTCCTATGTTTACCTTCTCTATTTATCCACTTACCATTTACAACTTTATTTCACACGATATGCTTTCAATTTTTCATAGTCAAATTCAACACCCATTCCAGGGTTTTTACATGTCTCTAGATAACCATTTTTTACGCACAACGGATTAACTGTATACTTATAAATAGGAAAACTGTGAAACTCAACATATCCTCGATTCTGCAATGCTCCAAGCACATTGGCATGTAATTCCTGCATACCATGTGAATGAACCTTAACCGAATACTCTTCCGCAAGTTTTGCGACTTTTAAAAATCCTGTAATTCCACACACATTAGAACAATCCGGTATCGGACAACTAATTCTTCCAATCTTCATTGCCAGCTCATGTTCATAGATAGTATGCAGATTTTCACCCATTGCAATCGGAATGGTTGTCGCCTGTCCGATTTTAGCATATCCCTCATAATCATCTGGATTTGTTGGCTCTTCCAACCATCCAATATTATATTCTTCTAATCGTTTTGCCATTCTGATCGCTTTCGGCACCGACCATACCATATTGGCATCCACCATAAATAATGCTTCCGGACCAATCAGATTTCGAACAGCTTTTACTCTTTGAATATCCTCTTCTTCATTCTCTCTTCCAAGTTTGATTTTCACAGCTGTGTGACCTGCCTCAAGCTGTTTCTCAATATTTTTAAGCAATTCTTTTTCCGAATACATCAAATCAATGCCACCATAATATGTACGTACTCGATCGGCACCACAACCATTTAAATCTTTCAATGCCAGATTTTCTGTTTTTAATTTAATATCCCAAAATGCTATATCCAGAGCTGAAATGGCAAATGAAGCAATCCCACCTCTTGCAACGTAATGAATATGCTGATTCATATAATCATTCATCTTGTCTGGTGTTGTCATTTCAATCCCTACTAGCTGAGAAGTTAAATCATTCTCAATAATTTTTGCGATAGCAGCTCCTCCAAAACCTCCTGTATAGGTATAACCCGTTCCATTTCTTCCATCCTCAAGCTCTATCTTTGCAATAACCAATTCAAAAAAATCATGTTTTCCATGCAATGCATCTACAAGATTTCCTTCCAAAGGCACTCGATAATATTCAGTTTTCACTGTTTTAATTTTATTAGACATATATAGTTCCTTCCTTGTACCCTCCAATACAATAATTAATTATTCTCAACAGACCCCACTCTGTGTTTTCGTTCTTTTTCATTTCTGTTAAATTTTCCCTATCAAAACATTCAATCAATCGACCTTTCAATCCTCTCAATTCTCCTTCCAGTATCGCTTCAACCAGATGAGCTATTGTCAGCGGTGATTGTTCCTTTCCCTGATAAAATGCCTGCTGAATTTCCGGCATATAGGTCTTGCCCTCCGTTGACTCACACAAGGCCAGCGTTCTTTCATTACGCACCAGACCAGGATTCGTACTAAATATGCCTATATTGAATCCTGCCTTCTGGATTTCCAGTGCAACCGACTCCGTAAAACGGGCAATAGCAGCTTTGCTGGTTGAATATACTGCCGCAAAAACATGCGTTTTACCAGCACCTCCTCCACAGAAATTAAGAATCGTTCCATTATTTTCTAAACACATATATTTTAAGGCTATATGAGTTCCATTCATCGCACTTTTCAAATTTACTTCTGTTTCCATCCACAGATTTTCCGGATCCAAATCCCATAAGCATCCAATAGTCTTATTTTTTCCTGCACAGTTAATCCATACATCTATTTTCCCAAAACATCCGACAATTTGTTCTGCCATTCTGGCGAGATTGCTGTAATTTCTCGCGTCACCTGTATAAGGATACATCCTTTGATTCTTTTCTTTTGCCCGGTCGCATAATTTTTCCAGTCGTTCTTTTCTTCTGCCAAATATACAGGTAATCGCACCATGATTACAAAAATACTCGCTAATAGCCGCACCAATTCCACTGCTTGCTCCCACAACAACAATGACTTTATCTTTTAATATGTTCATCTTTTCTCCAGTCATCTTTTATTGGTAATTCATATATACTGTTTTTTTCTGGAGATATCCTTCTAACCCGTGCTTTCCGTCTTCACCACCAATTCCACTGAGTTTGAATCCATTATGAAAAGCATTGATCATTTCACCATTTTCTCTGTTAACATAAACTTCTCCAAATTCCAGCTCGTTTACTGCACGCATAATGTTTTTAGCATTATTGGTAAACAGGTATGCTGACAGTCCATATTCACTGTCATTGGCAAAATCCAATGCCTGATCAAAATCACGTACTTTCATCACAGGAAGTACCGGACCAAAAATCTCGTCATGCATCAGTATGTTATCATTATTTGGAACTTCAATAATAATCGGATACATCCAGTTCCCATTTTGAGTCGGTTTCATTTCCGGGGTCATATCTAACAGAACTTTTCCACCCTGTTCTACAGATTTCTGAACCAGCTGATTTATTTTGTCCACCTCGGCTTTATTTACTTTCGGACCAATAAAAGTATCAGGATTCAATGGATCTCCCACTACTAATTCTGATGTTTTTTCAATCAATCCCGCCACAAATTTTTCATAAATTGATTCATGTATATACATACGTTCATTACAGGTACAGATCTGTCCACAATTATTAAATTTTGCTATTACGGCTGCATTTACAGCACGATCAATATCTGTATCTTCCATCACAATAAATGGAGCTTTCCCTCCCAATTCTAAACGAACTGCCACACAATGATCTGCTGCCGCCCGAAATACTTCTAATCCTGCTCGGGTACTACCCGTAAGAGTAACTAATTTAACTATGTTATTTCTTACCAGGGCATCTCCTACCACACTTCCTGAACCAGTAATAAAATTTAAAACTCCTGCCGGCAGACTGCTTTCCTGTTCAATGATTTCTGCCAGTCGCATAACTGTTAGTGGTGTTTCTGACGGCGGTTTGATAATCATGGTATTTCCACATACCAGAGAATTTCCAAATTTTCTTGCCGCTAACGCTAACGGAAAATTCCAGGCTACAATTCCAACTGTAACACCATAAGGAACTCTTTGGATCCACGTTTGTTCTTGATCTATCTCTGAAGTCACAATTTCCCCTTCAATTCTTCTTGCAGATTCAGCCGCATATCGAATAAATCCACAGGATGCGTCTATTTCATCTCTCGCCTGAGTCAGCGGTTTTCCATGTTCTTTTGTTAATAATACTGCCATTTCTTCTTTATGCAGTTCTAACAGATCTGCAATTTCCGTCAGATAAGATGCTCTCTTTTGTGCGGGCAACTTACACCATTTTTTTTGAGCCTTCTGAGAACTTTTAAGTGCTTCTTCTACATCACTTCTGGTACTTTTAGGCACTGTCCCTATTACTTCCTGATTATAAGGGTTTAATACTTCAATCATTTCTCCCGAAAGAGATGGTAATAATTTTCCATTGATATAATTATTCATTACTAACATTCGACTTCATCCTCCTAACATATGATATTAAATCAGCTTATTCATACATAGTCCGGTTGGTATATACCTTTTTCTGCCATTCATCAATATCAAATCTCTTTATATATCCATAATCAGCAAATACATAGTGGCACAATCCCCATTCCATTCCTTTTAATGGGTTGTCCATACTTTCTTCCTGTCTGTATGGTCCACACGCTTCCGGTCCGCCTTTAATTACTGATTTAATTTCAAAATTAACTCCGTCTTCGGCAAATTGGATCGTGTTTTTTTCCACACCATCCGTACGGAGAAATGCTGCAATTCCCCCATTATATTTCCACAAACATGTCTCATGCCCACTGTTTGTAACCGGATTGTATTCACTTTTGACATAAGGGCCCATGATATCATCTGCGATTGCTACTCCCCATTTTGTTTCTCGTCCACCCATATACAGTTCTTCACCCATTGGCTCTCCTTTGTAATACAGATAGAACTTGCCTTTAAACGGGAATAAAATGGGATCGTGAACTTTATGGCTGTCAAAACTTCCTTTTTTCTTTACAGCAAAACGATTGTCCTCTTCGCCATCCCAGATTCCATCTTTCGTAGGTTCTAAAATAGGGGCTTTTGATTTAACGAAAGGTCCATCAGGCGAATCAGCAACTGCAATAGCAATATTTTCAAAGCTTCGATTTACATATGGGTGTTGAACTACCTGGTACACCAAATAATATTTTCCCTCGTATTCCAGGACTTCCGGGGTAAATACACTTCGGTCATCATACTCACCCTTTTCTCCCCGGGCTACTGCAATCCCTTTTTCCTCCCATTTGTATCCATCTTTAGAAACTGCATACCAGATATCACAGAAATCCCATGGGAATACTTTTGCGTTTTCATCACCTGTATGGAATCCCACATGCTTTCCTACAGATTTTGTATACCAGACATAATATAAATCGCCGACTTTCAGCACACTACTTGGATCTCTTCTATGTACACCAGGCTCATAACCGATTCCTTCCACGTCTGATTCTTTAAAGTCGCAAAACCATTCACAACTCTGATAATAGTTTCTTTCTAACGCTCGTTTTGTTGCACTGCTCATCTTCATAGTCTAATCTCCTCTTTTTAAAACACCGGAGTATCAAAGAAATCGTTACAAAAAGTTTTACATATCCTAATAACTTCACCCTTCAATACTCCGGTACTCTATGCTATACAAAATCAATTTATTTTACGTTTATTATTACTTTATTGGAAATCACATTTCCACATTCTGCTGTAACTTCTATAACCCCAGGCTCATCTGCCTGAACAACCAGCATTGCTCTTCCCTGGTATGTCTCTACTTTCTTTCCCTGATAAGCATAGACATTTTGTTTCGAACCGTTATCAACGCTGCAGATACGACACGGACCTGATGCGTGAAAGATCACTTCCTGTTCCTCATGTCTGATCCATCTGTTCATTTTATCTCTTAAAGATAAAACCACATGTACTGCATCATCTACATCTGCAAATAACTCATTTTTGTCTGTTTCAAGACTTAAAGCTTCGAAATCTGATGGGGTTACCAGCTCATCTTCCACTACATACTTCTGATTTTCTATTCCTTTCACCTTAATTTGACCTGCTTCATATGGAATCACCCATTTTAGGATATGATCCGCATGATCTTTCAGATACTGAATTCCACAGGATTTATCATTACAAAACAATTCAGCACATTCACAGTTTGTGTAAGCTTCGACTACAATTTTTTCCCCTTCGCGGTATGACCAATACGGATTAACATCCTGCCATAACCAGAGCATATGTTTCCAGTTGTCTTTCACCTTTTCAACCAGTCTTCCATCTGCACCCATTTCATAAAGAGAATCTTCCAGTCTCTGTGTTTCCATATGAATATGAGCTTCTTCATTCCAAAGGGTTTTAAACATATGGTAAGACGGTTTTTCAAATCCACAGAAATCAATCAATCCACTGCTGGTTCCTTTAACAGGCCATGGGTTACCACGTCCTGCTTCACCAAGATAATCCACACCTGTCCAGATAAAGATACCCGAAACAAACTCTCTTTCCAAGACAGCTTTCCATTCATGCCATTGACCGAGATTTTCTGTTCCAAGAATCGGTTTATCCGGATAATTTTCATGACAGTAATCATATACTACCTGACGATAACTGAAGCCTACTATATCCAACGCATCCGTATAACCCGATTCATAACTTGCACTTGGCAAAATACAGTTGGCAACAACAGGTCTGGTTACATCCATCTCTTTCGTCCAGGCGGCCAGTTTATGCGCCGTTTCCCCGATCTCATAATGTTCCCTAGGGATTTTCCTGATATTATCTCTGATTTTTTCTCTGGAATAAGGCGGCAATGTCCAGAAATAATTCCCACTGGCATCTGCATTAAAGTATCCTGTGGCAGCATTATATTTTGGATACGTCCATTCTATTTCATTTCCAATACTCCACTGGAAAATACATGGATGATTCCGGTCACGTAAGATCGTATTCTGTAAATCACTCTTTGCATATTCCTGGAAAAATTCCGCATGTCCTCTTGTATAAAAATTCACCTTATCCGGAAATTCTGTTCCATTATTACGTTTATCTTTCGGATTATCCCATTCATCATAGAACTCTTCCTGAACCAGAAATCCCATTTCATCACACAGATTCAGAAAATCTTCTGAAGCAGGATTATGGGCCGTGCGGATCGCATTACATCCGCACTCCTGAAGTTTTTCCAAACGCCTTCTCCATACAGCTAACGGAACAGCGGCTCCTACCGCACCACCATCATGATGCAGGCATACTCCTTTGATCTTCCGGGATTTTCCATTTAAAAAGAATCCTTTTTCCGGGTCAAAGCGAAACTCCCGAATTCCAAACCTTGTTTGATATGACTGTATTACTTCTTTTCCGGATACTATTTCTATTGTAACAGAATACATATTTCCCTGATGTATATCCCACAATACAGGATTTTCTATCTGAAAGGATATATCGATTTCTCTTTTAGAACCTTTATATATCAGCACATTTCTTTCCTGTTTTTCAACCAGAGAAGATTCCGAGTCATAAAGATAACAGTTTAATATCAGATTTTCATCGTGAATCTTATCATTGACAAGGGTTATCTTTCCACATGCCACTGCTTTCTCAGCTGTGACAAATGGTGTTGTAAAAAATGTCCCCCAAACCGGAATATGTACTTTCGGTAAAATGTACATAGAAACTTTTCTGTATATTCCAGATCCTGTATACCACCTGCTGTCTGCATATCGCTCATGATCCACCGATACAGCTATGATATTCTCGTCCCCCACTCCATTCAGATATTCTGTAACCTCTATACACAGAGGAGAATATCCGTATGGATGAAATTTCACTTTTTCACCATTCACATAGACCGTAGAACGATTATAAATTCCATCAAAAACAATATAAACGTTCTGGTCTCTCATCTCTTCCGTTGTTCTGAATTTTTTACGATACCATCCAAATCCTCCTGTTAAGAATGCAGTACAGGCTTCTCCTTCTACCGGGTCGAAATCTTTTTCAACGGACCAGTCATGGGGAATCTGAACATTTCTCCATGATGAATCATCATATTCCAGAAGATGTGCGCCAGATTCATTTCCCAGCAAAAATTTCCAATTATCATTAAAACTTATTTTTCCCACTACAGCTCCTTCAAACCTTCTAAAAAGTAATCAGCGTTTTTACAATATCTTTTCCATTGGCAATTGTATCTTCAAAAGCTTTTTGAATCTCTTCTACCGGATACGTTCTTGAAATCATCAAATCGGCATTGATTTTTCCTTCATTCAGCCACTCCACTACTTTAGGGAACTGATGACAGTTCATACGTGAACCCACTAATGTCAGTTCCTTTTTAGTAATCTTAACCGGCGGAATCTGTGCAGGTTTGGCATCAAATCCTATAACTGCCACCCGACCAGTCGGACAGGTCAGATCAACAGCCTGCTCTGTCAGCGGTGCAATACCAACTGCATCTATCACTACACTCGCACCACCTGGAGAGAATTTTTCAACAGCTTCCGCAAGATTCTCTTTTGCAGAGTTGACAATCACATCCGCTCCCATTTCTTTTGCTTTTGCAAGTTTCTCATCCACCACATCGGAAACTAAGACCTTTGCCCCAACTCCCTTTGCTGCCTGCAGAATACAAAGTCCAATGGTACCACTGCCAATTACAACCACTGCATCGCTCTCTGATGTCATCGTTCTATTTACAATGTTAACACCTATAGAGAACGGCTCCGCTAATGCTGCCTGTTCATATGTAATACTTGGATCAAACGGATACAGATGATAGTCTTCAACCACGATATAGTCGCAATATCCACCGTCCATCTGTACTCCATAACATTTAACATCACTGCAGACATTCGGGTGTCCTGATTTGCAGATATCACAGGTATTACATGCAAATACCGGATCCAGGACTACTCTGTCACCCACTTTTACATTGGTAACATTTTTACCAACTTCTTTTACAAGACCAGATAATTCATGTCCCATTATTCTCGGCAATGTCACATCAGCTCTTCCATCGTGAAAAATGTGAAGATCTGTTCCACAAATTCCTACAGCTTTAACCTGAACCAATACTTCATTATCTTTTTTGATTTCAGGTTTTTCCATTTCAACTACTTCAATTTTCTGTACTTCCACTAATTTTGCTGCACGCATTTTCCTTCTCCTCAATTCAGATAATATATTATTTAGGCTGTTTTCCAATATATGCAAGAATACCACCATCTACATATAAAATATGTCCATTTACAAAATCAGAAGCTTCGGATGCAAGGAATACTGCAGGTCCTTCCAGATCTTCCGGTGTTCCCCATCTTGCTGCAGGTGTTTTCGAAATAATAAACTGATCAAACGGATGGCGAGAACCATCTGCCTGTAACTCTCTCAGAGGTGCTGTCTGAGGTGTTGCAATATATCCAGGTCCAATACCGTTACACTGAATATTATATTCTCCATATTCAGATGCAATATTTTTTGTTAGCATCTTCAGACCACCCTTGGCTGCAGCATATGCTGAAACTGTTTCTCTTCCCAGTTCGCTCATCATAGAGCATACGTTAATAATTTTTCCATGTCCTTTTTTAATCATTCCCGGCACAACCGCTTTAGACACAACAAACGGAGCAATCAGATCAATATCAATAACCTCTTTAAATTCTTCCGTACTCATATCCGTCATTGGAATTCTCTTGATAATTCCGGCATTATTCACCAGAATATCAATAGTTCCCATTGTTTTTTCTATGTCCGCAACCATTTCTTTTACCTGATCTTCTTTTGTTACGTCACAGAAATAACCTTTCACTTCTATTCCGTCTTCTTTGTAAGCTTTTAATGCCTCCTCCATATGCTTTTCGCCACGGCAGTTAAATGCAATTTTTGCTCCGGCCTTTGCAAGGGCTTTTGCCATAGCATAGCCAATTCCGTATGCTGCCCCGGTAACAAGTGCAACCTTTCCTTCTAATGAAAACATTTTTTCTGACATAATAATCTCCTTTCTCTGACTCGAGCACTTTTTCTTTTTATTTATTATATACTATATTATTCATCATTTCAACCTTTTATAATATTATTTTAACGAAAGTTTGACAGTTGAATATTGAAAAAAGTACTCGCAGGCCGCATAAAACCTGCTTTTTTGTGTCAATCGTTTTTATCTGTACTTGTTTGTAATTGTGCGCCATAATAAAAGAAAAGGACTTTTTATCATGTATATCACAATTACTGGCAGTAAAAATAATAAAGACGTATATATTTATCAGTCGTTCCGAAAAGAAGATGGAAGACCTTCTTCCCGTATCTATAAGAAACTTGGAAAATACAATGCCCTTTTAGAAGAATTCAATGGGGATAAGGATAAATTAATGGCATGGGCTAAAAATGAAGCAGCAAAAGAAACGGATCTCTACAACCAGCATAATGGAAAGGTCATCGTGGAGTTTTCCCAGGCATCCTGCATTCCTCTCAATGAAGCCCGCTCTTTTTATGCCGGCTATCTTTTTCTTCAGGAATTATGCACAGAACTCCGTCTTGATAACATTTGCAGAGTGATCAAAAGACGGCATTCGCTGAAAAAAATGAAAAAAGAAGACCGGGAGACTGCCATGGATCCAAAACAGTTCCGAAAAATAGGATCCGCTGATTTCGTTGATCTCACCACTTTAGACGAGACAGATGAAAGTGTTTTCAATTCGATCTACTACAAGGAAGTTCCTGTTGTTACAGGTGATATGGACGAAACACTGATCGTTACCTATTCTCCTAAATACAAAGCTTATCAGAAAAAAGTCAGAGCCCGCCAGATTGAACGTGCCGAAAAAATAATTCAATCATCTGGGGCAAAAAGAAAAGGAAAAAATCAAAACGATCCAATGCGTTTTGTAAAAAAGACTTCCATTACTGAAGATGGGGAGATTGCGGAAAAGAAAGTATACGAGCTTGACGCAGAACAGATTGCAAAAGAAAAGCTGTACGATGGTTTCTATGCGGTTATCACCAACCTGGAAGGAGATGTTGGTGAGATCATAAAGATCAACAAACAGCGTTGGGAAATCGAAGAAAATTTCCGGATCATGAAAACAGAGTTAGAAGCCCGTCCGGTATATGTACGAAGAGATGATCGTATCAAAGCACATTTTATGACCTGCTATATCAGTCTTTTACTTTACCGGTTGTTAGAGCAAAAACTCACCGAAAACTACACAGCAGAACAGCTCATAGCAACATTGCGTTCTATGAAACTAGCACTATTAAATACCGCCAATGGTTATATTCCTTCCTACACAAGAACCGAAATAACAGATACGTTGCACAAAGCATTTGGTTTTCGTACAGACTATGAATTTATAAAAAAATCAACTATGCGAAGCATAATTAAACAAACTAAGAAATTAAATTTTCAAGATTAAGAGGAAAACAACATGTCTAAAGGGCGACTCCGCAATCTTTCAAATACAATAATAACAAAAATAAATTCAGAGCCGCCATTAGACTTTATATATTTCTGCTTATATTTATCTTTTTCTCAGATCCTGATACACTTCATTATAAAAAAGCGCATTTTCAACTGGTGTATTTGCCGGGATATGATTTCCAACCGCCATAAAGAAACCAGGACACTTTTTACCAATATCCATACATCTTTTCACTTCCCGGTAAATGTCATCTTTTGTTCCATTTAATAAGACTCTGGTATCTACATTACCAATAAACGCATGTGTTTTCCCATATTTCTCAGCAATATATTTCATGTCAGTAATAGGTTCCAACACAAACCCATTGATTCCGCAATCCGCTATGTCATCTATAAATTGTGTATAGTTTCCGTCTGAAGTATAAATAATTTTTTTCCCGGCTTCTCTCAATGGAGAAAACAGTTTTTTATAATTAGGAAATATATATTTTCTATACCAGTCAGGATTCACAAAAGCACCCGATGTCCAGACAATATCGTCATGGATTTTTACTACCGGTGCATCACAATCAGCCAGCGCTTTAAAATACTGGAGTATCCATTCTGTATATCGATCCGCAACCTTTCCAAATTGTTCGGCATCCACACCCAGAGCCATCAACAGCATATCCCATCCGAAAATCTCGATCAGACCGGAAACAAGTGTAATATAGATTCCCGTAGTATTTACCGCATCCGGTACCATTTCACATTGTTTCTTATAGTCAGCATTAAATTTGTCCACCTGATCGGAATGATTGATCGTCCCGTATACCTGCAGAGGATCAAATTCTAACACTTCTTCAACATCTTCAAAAGGACAAAACACTTGATTACTATAATCTGTTCCCTCTGCCGCAAAAACTGCATGACCCATTTGTGTTCTGCATTGATCTAATTCTTTTACATGGACCAGTACATTCCATGAAAAACTGTAATCCCAGGCCTTTTTAAAAGCGTTACTGGCAGCCTGCCTGATATCTTCGCTGCTTTTAGCATTCACATCAATTCCCGTCACTTTTTTTACCAGTTCCCAGTGTTGCGCTGCTGAATATTCTGTTCTTGGAACTCTGGAGGGCATTTCCAGATTCAGTGCTGCCATTCCATCCTGATATGACATCTAAAACTCTCCTTTCTTTTTAATCTACCATTATCTTGATTCCCACCGGTAAAGTCGTCTTCATTCCTTTTGCACTCACTGACAGATATTCATCACATAATTGAAATTCACATCCCTCAGGGGCGCCAAGAACTTCGACATTACGAATGACTCCTTTAAAGTTTTTCGATTTTTTCCCGAATGTTCTAATCCTCGCTACTCCGTCCTCCGGCCATTTCATTGAAAAGGCAAAAATACAACCGTTTTTATATGTAAATCTGAAATCTTCCGATGTAAAACTATGTTCCAGTACATCTGTAAAATGTCCCTCTTCTGTTACAGTAGGACCTTCTCCGCTTTTTTTCCAGAATGAAGTTTCATAAATTCCTTCTCCATTGATATCCATCCACTCACCCAGCGCATTCAGTAATTCAATATCTTTTTCCGGCAAAGTGCCATCCGCTTTTGGTCCAACATTCAACAACAGGGAACCATTTTTACTCACCACATCTATCAGACAACTTATAATTTCCTCCGGTTTTTTATAATCGTTATTTTCTGTAAAACACCAGGAATTTTTAGCTACAGAAGTATCATTCTGCCAATAATCCGGAGATATATCTGACAACTGACCACGTTCAATATCACGTACTCCGCACTGATACATCAACGCATCATTTTTATAATTTACCGTTACTTCTTCTCCCCACTCAAGCGCTCTGTTATAATAGTACGCAATAAATTTTTTAAGATACGGCTTGGCTGCTTCTACTTGTATCCACCAGTCAAAATATACTATTCTGGGTCTGTACTTATCCACAATTTCGCAGGTACGTACCAACCAGTCCTGCATAAACAATGTTTCTACCTCAAATCCCTGTATCTGTTCCTGATTATAATTTTCAAAAGGCTCTATATAAGAAGGCCAGTAAAAATCTCCATACTCCAGTTTTTCCGGGATATCACTTTCTGTTTCTCTCATTCCTCCCATAAACCAGTAGTGCTCTATACGATGAGAGGATGCCGTAAATACGAGATTATTTTTTTCAACTTCATTTTTGAGCATTCCCATCATATCTTTGCACGGACCTTTTTTAGATGCACACCACTCTGATAATTCACTGTCATACATTTGAAAGCCATCATGGTGTTCAGCGACAGGCATAATAAATTTTGCACCTGCTCTCTTAAATAATTTTACCCATTCCTCCGGATTATAGTTTTCCGCTTTAAACATTGGCACAAATTCTTTATAACCAAAATCTTTTAACGGACCATACGTTTCAATATGATGTCTGTGTTCATTTGTATCTTTTTTATACATCCAACGCGGATACCATTCATTGCCAAAAGCCGGAACAGAAAACACTCCCCAATGAATAAAAATACCAAGTTTGGCATTTCTGTACCAATCCGGAACTTTATGAAAAGCCAGAGAATCCCAGTTATCTTTATAAGGCCCGCGTTCTATTACTTCATCAATTTTTTTCAGATATTTTTCTAATTTATCTCTCATCCATATCTCCTCCTGTTATTTGTATTTTTCAAACGTACGCTGCAATTCCACGTATGCTTCATCCTGATCCTGATATTTTTCTTTTAATTCACATAATAATCCTTTCAATTCTTCTCTTATTTCATAATAAGCAGGATCTTCATACACATTTTTAAGTTCGCCGGGATCTTTTTGTAAATCATATAACTCCCAACCTGGTTGCGTAGGTTTATCAACCGCTCCTTCTGCATCCAGAGCCAATCCATAATAAAAAGTAAGTTTATAATCTTTGGTTCGCACCCCATAATGTGCCGGGTTATCATGCTGATGTGCCAGATGCATCCAATATCTGAAATAAATACCTTTATGATATTCCTCTTGAGGCTTTCCAGCTATCATATTCCTGCATGAGATTCCCTGCATATTTTCCGGTATACTGATTTCCGCATAATCCAGCAAGGTCGGAGCAATATCAATATTGGCCATTAATTCAGTACAATTTGTGTGCGCCGGAATCTCCCTCGGATATCGTATCAGGAGTGGTGTGCGCAGACTTTCTTCAAAACTCCACCTTTTATCTTGGTAATCATGTTCCCCAAGAAACATCCCCTGATCAGATGTATAAATAACAACCGTATCTTCCAAAATTCCTTCTGCTTCCAATACATCCAGTAATTTCCCAACTGAATCATCAATCGCTGCAACTGTTCTTAAATAATCTTTCAAATATTTCTGATATGCTGCTTTCCCTTTTTCTTCATAAGTCATGTGCTCTGTTCCCTGTAACGGACCTGTAACATAATCCTTTTTACAGAAATCATAATATAAACTGCGGATCCTGCTCCGGGGCGTAACCGAACTTCCAAAATCTCTTGTAGCAGGGCTTCTATGGCTTCTGTCTTCAAAAAGACTTTCCGGTTCCGGTATGGTTTTGTCATCAAACATATGTTCATGCCGCTGTGCATATTCCCAGAAATCATGCGGTGCCTTATGGTGACACATCAAGAAGAATGGTTGTTCTTTTTTTCGGTTTTTGATCCAGTTTGTCGTTAGATTTGTTATGATATCCGTCACATAACCCTCATACAAAACATACCCATTATTCTTATCTTTAAAGGAAGGATTAAAATAAACTCCCTGTTCTCCAAACATTCCCTGTCCTTCTTTAGCCAGATACTGGTAATCATCAAATCCTTCCGGATCACATCCCAGATGCCATTTTCCAAACATGGCTGTCTGATATCCGTTTTCTTTTAATATCCTTGCTAAATTCAACTCTGTTTCAGGATTCCATTTATCTCCCAATGTTCTTACACCATTTAACTGACCATACTGGCCAGTCATAATACTCGCCCGTGCAGGTGTACAGATTGCATTCGTTGCACAATAGGCATCCATTCGACATCCTTCCTGGTATAATCTGTCCATATTGGGCGTCTGGAAAACAGATTGTAGAATGGAATGATAACAGCTGATTGCATTTGCAGCATGGTCATCAGACATGATATATAATATATTAGGTCTCATCCTATACTCCTTCTTTCTACTACAATGAATTTATGAATAACCACTAATTCCGTCTGTTTATTGAACATGATAAAAAATACCTTTTACCGAAAACAGTCCGTCTTTTTTCACCTGTAAAATCATATGTACTTTCTCATTTGCCGAAAATCCCTTCAGACTTATCATGGTATCCTTTTCCTCTTTATTCTCCAGGACTATTTGTTTGTCCAGAAATGTTTCCGGGGTTGGATTCGGCCAACAATCTTTTTCATGAAAAATCCGGACTCTTATAGATCCCTTGAAATTTTTCCATCTCAGAAATAATTCTTTATTTTCATCAAACTTGGGAATTACAATCGTATTTGTGTAGATTTCATAACCATCTCCCATCATTCTCTGACATTTTCTGAGGTCTACTGGTTCACTTGTATTCATATCATTGAAATCATATCTCTGATTAATAGACATTAACTCCTGTGTATCCGGCCATTTGCGAAAGTTCTTAATTTCCATACCACCGGAACATAATTCTACTCTTTTTAATCCGGTTTTCTTTTGTGGTATATAAGATTCTGTTTTTATCAGTCCGATTTCTGAGCAATTCCACTGTATTTTAACAAGTTCCGCATTTTCCTCTACCCTGATAATTGTCTGTATTTTACCGGAAAACATTCTTCTTTCATGCTTCAGACTACTCGACAGATCCTTAGGATCTCCGTTATCCAGAGACAGTATTTTTCCTCCCTGTAACACCTGACACTGCACCAGCGCATCTGCATCTGTACAGATATATCCGTTTTCATCTTCCATCCATAACTCATAAATCAATGCATCTTCGCCGGTATCAGATGCAGAATTACACCTTTTTGCACATAACTGAGAGGGCTTTCCGGCAGTATGCAATACTTTTTCCAGACACTTTCCATCTTCCATATACCCTGTTGCTTTTATTTCTCCAGGTTCATATACCACTTCATAAATAACCGGTTCAAACGGAGAAACTCTTCTTTTTTCATACTTTACTCCGTTTACTTCCAGTTCAACTTCTTTCAGATTCGTATAAAGGCATACTTCTACTTTTTCTCCTTCATGCCCTTTCAGATTCCAGGATGGCATGATATGCAGCATCGGTTCTTTATTCCAACAGGATTTAACCAGATAACAATTATCTTTTTCCATGGCACAGTTATCATATATTCCTGAACCGCAGATTGTTAAAGGCCACCTCGCCTCTCCACGGTATTCCATTCCTGCCCATAAAAAAGTTCCTGCAATATATTCATGTGTTTCAGACTGTTTTATTGCATCACCATAAGAACTTCCAAATGCTACCCTTTTTTTATCATAAGCAGAAGCATATCCCCCTTTTCGTTCACATCCGTTTTCTTCAAAATATATCCCTCTATTATTATTAGATGCCCCTGATTCCGTAGCTACAATTGCTTTATCCGGATGTATTTCATGCATTTTATCATATTCGTCTATGCGATAGTTTACAGCAACTACATCCGAAGCGGTTGCAGCAAACGAATCATAAAATCCTCCATTTAACGCAATTGTCACCGGTCTGAGCGGATCAATTGTATGAATAAATTTTTTCATACTCTCTACTAATCGTTTTCCAACCTCAGAATCCTGCAAAGGTTCTTCATTCCCGACAGACCACAGAATCACAGATGGGTGATTCATATCCCGATAACACATAGATAAAATTTGTTTCTGAGTTTCTTCGCTAAAATTAAACTTTCTGTTTTCATCAATAACCAGCATTCCGAGACGATCACATATATCCAGAATTGCCGGGTCCGGATTATGATGTGCACATCGATATGCATTTACTCCCAGTTCCTTTAATTTTCTGATTCTATACTCAGCCACATTTGCAGGTACTGCTACTCCTAACCTTCCATGATCCTGATGCATGCAGACACCTCTTAATTTTAACTGATTCCCATTCAGAAAAAATCCATGATTCGGATCAAATTTTATATCTCTGAAACCAAAATCAGCACAATCCTGATCCAGTAGTTCCTCTTCTCTGTATAAGCAAATTCTGACTTTATACAAAGCACAATGCTCCAAATCCCAAAGAACCGGACACTGAATAGCTGCGTTCATCTTTTTTCTGTTCTTTCCAAATTCAATGGTTGTATTATCATTTCCTTCACAGACAATTGCTCCCTCTGGATTCATAATCTGATAAATAATTTTCAGTTTCTGACATTCTTCAAAACTGTAAATATCTAAATCCATCTCCAGATCCCAGCAGTCTCCATGACATCTTTTAGGTTTTACCCTTATTCCCCACATATCCAGAGCAATTTTATTTGTTTTAATCAGCCAGACATTCCTGTAAATTCCTGCCCCTTCATACCACCATCCTTCCACATCACCATCATTTGTAATGTGTACGGAGATCACATTTTCTTCCCCGTTGCAATAAACATAAGGAGTCAGGTCCATATAAAAGCTGTTATACATACTTGAATTCCGTCCTACCGGATGTCCATTCAACCATACCTCCGTATTTTTTCCTGCTCCCTCAAAATATAATAGGATTCTTTTATCCGAATCGTTTCGATTTAATCGAAAAGTTCGACGATACCATGCATTTTCTCTCTCATGTCCACCATGCGATTCATTATTATCCCCAGAAGGAATCTGCTCAATTACATAGTCATGCGGCAGTGCAACATCTGAAAATTCTCCCTCATAAAATAATTCCGAAGCTGCATTTTGACCACTCTGAGCCTTGGCATGCATATAAGTTGCAAAATGCCCTCTAATCGTATCATATGGAATTTCACCCCGAAAGAACTTCCATCCTTTATTCATATTTAATTTTTCTCTCATTGTATTCTACCTCAAAAAAAGTTGCTTGTTCCCTGTAACAAAATTTTCTTTTTAGCCACCTTTTCTAATCATTTATTCGAAAACTTACGAATAATTTAATCAAACTAAATTTCAATTTTGCACAATTGGCACAAACAACTTTCCTTTTTTCTTTTTAACCTTTTATAGATCCAATCATTACACCTTTGACAAAATGCTTCTGTACAAACGGGTATATACATAAAATAGGTACAATTACCAAAATCATCGAAGCAGCCTGAATACCTTCCGGTACGGACTGTACTGTCGAAGCATCAATATTCAGACCAGTCTGAGATGCCATTGTTGCACCCATCATAATATTTCTCAAATACAAAGTAACCGGATAACGATCTCCATCATTCAAATAAAGCAATGCAGCAAACCAGTCATTCCAGTATGCAACCGAAATAAATAAGGTCATTGTCGCTAAAATTGGTTTAGATAAAGGCAAGGCAATTTTAGTAAAAAAACCCAACTGAGATAATCCGTCAATACTGGAGGCTTCTTCCAACTCAACCGGTAACCCTTCAAAATAAGTCTTCATCAATAATACATTATACGGAATGATAGCTCCAGGTATAACAATCGCCCATATTGTATCTAACATATTCAGATTTTTAATCAAATTATACGTCGGGATCAGTCCACCACCAAAAAACATCGTAAATACAATTAATCTCAAAATGACTACTCTTCCAACCAGTCTCTTTTTCGATAAAGCATACGCACAGATCGTTGTCATAAAAAGGCCAATCACTGTTCCCAATACAGTATACACGATGGTATTTTTATAATTAATCCAGAACTTACTTTCTTTCATCAAACCTTTATATGTATCCAAACTGAAATCAATTGGTAAAAGTTTAACCTCTCCTGTTAAGATTCCTGTATTACTACTCAATGAAACCGCCAATTGATTTAAAATCGGGTATAAAGTAAGAACAATAAGGACGACCATCAAAATAATATTAAATATTTCAAATACAATTCTACTTTTGCTCTTTTTCATTCTTCATTGTCCTCCTACCACAATCCGCATTCCCAGCGTTTATTCGTAATACGATTTGCCATCCACAATAATGTCAGACTGATTACTCCCTGGAATAATCCAACTGCAGTACCATAACTGTAATTAGCACCCATAAGACCAATACGATATACAAACGTCTGAATAATGTCTGCTGTTTCATATGTTGTTGGAGTATACATAAGAAGTACCTTTTCAAAACCTATATTCAGGATATTTCCCAGAGAAATTATCAGATTGATGGCAATCGTAGGCAACATAATCGGGAGTGTAATATGAATGGCCTGTTTAATTTTTCCCGCTCCATCTACCATAGCTGCCTCATACTGTTCCTGATCTGCTGAAGAAAGAACCGCCATATAAATAATCGAATTCCATCCTACAAACTGCCATAATTCAGAGCATATGTAAATAATTCGAAACCAGAAAGGATCATTCATAAAATAAATGGCCTCTCCGCCAAAATATTCTATGATTCTGTTTACAATTCCTGTAGATGGTGATAACATGGCATTCATCATTGCCACTACAACGACCACAGAAAGAAATCGAGGAATAATCGTAACAGACTGCACTACTTTTTTAAATTTCTTTTGCATTAATTCATTCAAAAGAAGTGAAAAAATAATCGGTATCGGAAAACAGATCAGTAAACTGATACCACTCAGAACTACCGTATTTTTAAAGGCATTCCAGAAAGCCTCATCCTTTAAAAACATTTCAAAATACCGGAATCCTTCCCAGGACACGCCAAAATATGATTGCCCCGGAACGTATTTACGAAAAGCAATAATATTTCCAAACATAGGAATATACTTAAATACTACAAAGTAAATAATAGGAAGAATCAGAAAAATATATAACGTTGTATTCTTTTTCATACTGGTTCCCAGTTCTTTTATGCCTGTAAAACCAGGTTTCTTTTCTTTTTTTTTGCTTTTTTTCATTTTAGGCCTCCGAACTTCACTCGGTTATCTACATGAATCAGATACGGCAGCAAATTCACTGCCACCGTATCCCTTCATTACTTTACAGTTTTCAACTCTTTTTGTCTATCTATTTGCCCATGCTTCACTGTATATTTCTTCTAACTGTTTGCAGCCTTTATTCTCGCACTTTTCCACAAAACTATCCCAGTCTTTTTCTACATCCATTGTTCCAAAAATAAATCCTTCCAAAGATGCATTTACATAGTCTACCAGGGTAGACGATACCGCGGATGTTTCATCCATCTGATCCGGAGTCAACGGAGATGCCGGATTGACAGGCGGTACACAGTCATTTTCAATACAATAATCATAGATATCCACTACTTCCTGTGGAAGCGTAGCCTTATAATATTCGGTATCGAATCTTACACAGAAATTATTTTCGTAAAGACCATAGTCCGATTGATAATTGATCGTATCATCCAGAAACTTTTTCTTTCCATCTTCTACTTTATATGTAGTACCTTCTTCTCCAAAAGTCATAGCTACCATAGCTTCATCTGAATAAAGCCAATCAATCATTCGTAATATCGCTTCAAAATTATCCTGTTCTGCAACAGTAGCCGGAAGTACCCATGCCTGTTCCCATGGTCCGTTCCACTGCAATGCATATTCATTTTCTAAACCTTCAGGAGGTGCCATTGCAACCATATTGAAATTCTCATCAAAAGCTTTTCCTTCCTGATTGAAAAGTTTACAGTTTGTAGCCCAGTCATATACAATAAATATTTCGCCTTTGGCAATTCTCTGTTGGTACACACTGGAATCCTGTGTAGAAAATTCCGAATCTAACGCTCCTGATGCATATAATTCTCTCGCATAAGTAACAAACTGTTTCCAGTTATCAGTTGTAGGAGCAAACACCCAATTATCCTGCTTTTCATCATAAAACATTCCATCTCCTAATGTCCAGCCGGCAATTGTATTATAAGCGCCTGCAATTCCTGCCATAATATTGTTCGTATAGAAACGATTGGAAATAGGTGTTGATTCCGGATATAACTCTTTTAATTTTAACGCTACATCTTTCAGTTCCTCCAACGTAGTTGGCATTGGCAAATTATTTTTCTCCAGAATATCTTTTCTGATCAACCATTGATGATCCTGAATCGTAGCCGTTTTTGCTTTAATCGGAAGCATATAGTATTTTCCGTCTGCCATTCTCTGTCTGTCCATATATTTTTCCAAACCGTTGTCCTTCAGGTATTTCTGAAAGTTAGGAAGTTTATCCACATAATCACTGACTGGCAACAACAGACCGGACAAAGCATCCTTTGGTTTCGGGAATGTTTTTGTAACAATGTCCGGTATCTCCCCGGAATTAAATACCACCTGGGTTTTCGTAGCCTGGTCAGAAACCGGCACAGACTGAATATTCAGCTTTACATCTGCATTCTCTTCAATCATTTTTAAAGAAAGCCAATCTTCAGAAAACGGAGCAGCTGCATCTTCAAAAATCATCATTGAGATTTCATTGCTTCCCTCTTTTGCACCATTTGCAGAGTCTGATTTCTTGTTTTCACTTCCACAACCGCTCATACATCCTACTACCATTGCTGTAACAACCAGTAGACTTATCAGTTTCTTTTTCATTATTTTTCCTCCTATTTAACATTTTATTTAACTTGTTTTTGTACATTTATTATATTCTATTTTTCTTTTCTTTTCAATACCTTTTGTAACATTCCATGTTTTACATAATTTTTCTTGTCACTTTTTATATATTTTGCATAATTATGGATTTTCATATATTTATAAAATATTGATTCTTATCCCATTTTATATTTAATTTTGTATATTATATTTCCTCTAATTTCAAAAAAAAACGGGTCAAAACCAAAGTTTTATCCCGTTTTTTCTCTGATACTATCTTTTCTCATCCATCGTTGTCTTTTTTCTCACCGCTGTGATCATAGGTAGCCCTGTATCATAATCTAATTGCCTGGGCTCATATTCCTCATTTTCTCTTTGTCTTGTATAACCATCATTTTCCCAACGAGCAGTTTTATCTTTTCTCCATGGTCTGACACCCCACTGATATCCACGATAAGGATCTCTGGTCTGATTCATATGTTCCAACAACAAATCATGCAGTTCATTTCTTACACAACTATATTCTTCGTTGTTGATAAGATTATGTATCTCATACGGATCTTTTTCCATATCATACAGTTCATCACTGTCCAAAAGATGAATTACCAGCTTGTAACGTTCATTTACAACAGCCCGCATCATCTGTAATCCTCCGAAACCATCATGATCCGTCTCGTAACGTGTAAATTCAAGATATACTTCATCATTAATTTTTTCTTCATGATTTCGTATCTGTGGCAACATACTTTTTCCTTCCAACAATTTAGGAACAGGAAGTCCCATATAATCCATAATCGTCGGTGTAAGATCGATATGAGATGCCGGCTCTGTAATAACTTTTCCTTTCTCTCCCCCACGTATGATCAAAGGTATGTTCGCCACTTCTTTATACGCGGTTGCATTTTTCATTTGAAGTCTGTGGGCTCCTAACATATCTCCATGATCAGATGTATAAATTACAAGTGCATCGGGTAATAATTCATCAATCTTATCTATCACTCGTCCCATTTCATAATCAACAAAAGAATTACATCCTAAAAATAAAGCCAATTGTTTTGAAGGACGATTTATTTCCTGTATACTGGAATGAAGTGCATCACCCGCCCACAATCTTTGCATGAAAGGTTTCTTACTTAAGTCATCTTGAAAATTCGGGTTATCTGCAAACTTAAATCCGGAATACATGGTATTATAAGGTGCAGGACACAAACTAGGACCATGTGGTTCATCATAAGACACCACCAGAAAAAAATCTTCCTCTTTATATTTTTCCAAGAAATCAAGGGCACGGTTTGAACACTGATGAGCATAAGTAAAATCTTCACTCATATCCTCCTCATAAGAAGTATCTGATTTTCTGGATTTTATTCTCTCTTCTGCAGTTAATTCTTCAAGATAACAGCGCATATCATACCAATACTCTTCGTCCCACCCTTCTGGACATTTTCCCAATCCAAAATAATCTCCACCATCCAGATGCCATTTCCCGATATATCCACAATGAATATTATGATCACTGAGTCTTTGTCCAACTGTTTTAACATTATCTCCGAGTGCAACAGAATTAGTCACCATACCATTTGAATGAGGGAATACTCCGGTAAAAATTGCACTTCTTGCCGGACCGCATACTGGTTGACACGTGTACGCATTTTCATAGCGCAATCCCTGCGCTGCCAGCCTGTCCAGATTCGGTGTCTTCATTCTTTCATCCCCATAACACCCTAACATATCCTTTCTGGTTGTGTCTGTCATCAGTAAAATAATTTGTTTTTTCATTTTATTAATACCCTCTCAACTTGCATATTTATTTACATTTCATTATAAAGAGAAGTCACCATATTAAAAATTTTTTCATTAGAAAAAATAGAAGTATAATTCTCTTTTGTCTTTTTCAAGTGCAATAACATAGCATCTTTCACCTGAGCAATTTCTTTTTTCTTCAATGCTGCTAAAATTTGTTCATGCTCGTTATATGTTTCCATAAAACGTTCCGGTGTTAACTGTGTCAGCCATCGCGTACGCTGTGTCTGTAAATTAATCCTGTGATTAATGTCTAGAAATCGTTTGTTTCCTGCCGCTTCAAATAGAATTTGATGAAACTCATGATCACATTGAAAAATATTTTCCAAATTTCCTACCATGATATTTTCACGCAATTTTTTCTGTAATTCAGAAATATTTTCTAAAAATTCCAAGGATACCCTGTCTTTATTCAAAATGATTTCCAGTACTTTTACTTCTATTGCCTCCCGCACCTCAATGATTTCTATAATATCATCAAGATGAATAGGACTTACAATGAACTTGGATCTTTTTCGTTCTAACACCCCGTTATCAACCAAAAGCATCATCGCTTCTCTCACAGGCGTACGACTGACTCCTAATTCCTTTGCAATTTCCGCATCAGAAACCACATCTCCTGATTTTATTTCATAATTTTCTATTTTGTTCAGTAAAATTTCCGTTGCTGTCGCTACAGAATCCCTTCCTATTCTTGGCATAACATTACCTCCGCTTCTCATTTTTCATCATTGTTCTTCCCGTTTATTCACCGTGATAGAACTTTGGAGAGTATCCCATTTCTTCTTTAAATATTCTGCTGAACTGTGAAGATGAAGCAAATCCACACATCTGTGCAATTTCTGTACAGGAATAATTCTTTTCTTCCAATAAGGCACATGCATTTCGAATCCTCTGTTGAATAATGTATTTTTTAATAGATACCCCTGTGATCTTTTTAAATTTCTGCCGTAGATAGTCATAATTGTAATTCATTTCTTTTGATATATCAAATACATTTTTCCGAAATATCAGACTCGAATCTATTTCATTAATCAGCTGGTAAATATCCTTATCTTTATTTTCCACCCTGCTTTCTCTTTCCAGTTGTATCAAAATTTCCACAATTATCACATTACACAGATCATAATATCTTAATTTTTTATTAGTATATTCTTCCACGATACGCAAAAATAATCGATGCGCGATATTATTACCCAAAGGGTAGATTCCGGATTGTAACATTTGAATTTCTTTTTTACTTTTGAATCTTATACATATATATTCCGTATAACTTTCTGCCACATAATCTTTTATATCTGTATTTTTCATAAGCAGAACTGAATTCTTTTCATATTTGTAATCAGTTTTATTAATTCTTACTCTCCCGCATCCGTTACAAAAATAAATCATCTCATGACTGCTGTATGAAAAACCACTGATACATTCATCTGGCTGGTAAAACATGGAAAACACACTTTCTAATTGTATATCCATTCAAACCTCCGAATCATGCAAAAAAAACAGTTTAAACCTCTCCGATTTGATATATTATTTTTTCTTCTATATGTGTATTATATAATATCATAAGATAAAAGAAAAGAGGTTTTTGAATGAAAACAAACAAAGATTACTTCGCTTTAGAAGCAGGGCAGCCACTGCAGAAGCATCTTTCTACCACATCCGGCAGATGCGTTCAGGATTTAAGCGGCAGAAACTGGAAAATGGAAAAAATGCGTATTGGACAGGGAGTAGCTGAAGGAATTCACTTATTAAAAAGCGAATTGTCCGGCAACAATTTCAGTTGGAATGCTGCTTCTGTTCCAGGAGACGTCTATACGGATCTGTACTTGGCAGGAGAACTTGAAGATCCTTATTTCGGAAGAAACATGCACAAAGCAAAATGGGTACAGGAATATGAATGGTGGTACAATCGTGCCTTCAACGTAGAAGAAGACATGATTGGTAAAGATATCCAGCTTGTTTTCGAAGGTGTTGATTATTCCTGTGAGGTGTGGTTAAATGGGACCTATTTAGGAACGCATGAAGGAATGTATTCATCCTTTTCATTTACTGTAACAGATCATCTTATTTACAGTCATCCACATGTTCCTGTGAATCTGTTGACAGTAAAATTAGATCCACCGCCAAAAAATCAGCAGAATTTCGCTGGTATGAAACATAATTTCGCCGGTGATTATCTGACCGGACTGATCCCGTTTGGAATCTGGCAATCAGTAAAACTGATAGGAACACAAAAATCTGTTATTGAAAATTATCGATGTGAATATGACATCCATAACAATCTGGCCACGGCTCATTTTGATATTAATATCCGAAATCTGCAGCAAGAAGAATTAAACGGCGAACTTCAAATTCAATTGGCAGATCAGGATCTTACACACACCTGTAAACAATCTGTTTGTTTGTCTTCCGGTGATTCTACGATCTCCTGCTCCTTTGATATAGAAGACCCTAAATTATGGTGGCCTTACGATTTGGGTGAACCATTCCTTTACAATCTCACGATTCAGCTGACTGTAAATGAAACCATTCTGGATTCCATCCACGATAAAACTGGTATTCGTACCGTAACAATGCAGATGAATCCAGGTTTCACATCGGAAGAATCTCAGATTCCCTGGACATTTACTATTAATGGTAAAACAATGTTTTTGCGTTCTGCCTGTTGGGGTGGACAGCCGTCTTTCTTCTATGGACGGAATTCCTCTCAAAAATACAGAATGTTTCTGGAAAACGCCAAAGAAGCGAATATCAACAATCTACGTATTTTTGGCTGGCATCCTGCAGAAACCAAAGAATTTTACGATATCTGTGATGAACTTGGTATCACAGTCTGGACTAATTTTTCGTTCGCTACACAGGAATTCCGGACAGATCAAAGCTATCTTGACAAAGTAACGCAGGAAATTCAGGGTTCTGTGATTTCCAGAAGAAATCACCCTTCTAATATCATGTGGATGGGGGGCGAAGAAGTATTTTTTACTGAAGCACATGTGGAAAGTGGAAACAAAGCATTGATGCAGATGATTGGAAAAATCACAAATCAATTAACTAACGTCCCTTATGCTGATGCTTCTCCTCTGAGTTCAAAAGAAGGTATACGCATGGGTTACGCTACAAAAGAATCCGCTCATGCTAATTCTCATTACTATGCTGCCGGCGCAATTTTTATGGAAGATTATTATCCGAATTTGGATTATTGTATTATTCCCGAACTTACAGCTGCTTCCGCTCCAAGTGTGGAAAGTCTCAGAAAATTCATTCCTCAAAACGAATTATGGCCTATGGGATTGAGCTGGGGATATCACGCGGCGGATATTGATGTTCTTAAAAATTTAAATTATGAAGTGTTTGGCGATACCAGAATGGGATCTCTGGAGGAATTTGTTGAAGCAACACAGATTTCTCAGGGTACTGTGGCACAGTTTGCCTTGGAACATTTCCGTCGCCAGAAACCACACGTAAGTGGCGTTGCTTTGTGTCATTTTATAACAAATTGGCCAATTATCAAATGGGATATTATTGATTACTATGGTACCAAGAAAAAATCTTTTGACTATGTCAAACGGTCCTATCAGCCACTCCTTCCTTCTTTGGAGTTTTCCAAACGAAGATGGCTTCCCAATGAGAATTTTTCCGGAAACTTATATATAATCAACGATTACTACAAGGAATTCCCTGACTTACATTATGTCTGCGAAGTGAAAGACTGTTTCGGAAACACCATTCATTCCGAGGTATTTAATGTGTCTGTAGAGATGAATTCTTCAAAGAGTTTCAAAGCATTACACTTTACACTGCCTGCTGATGCAAGAGAGTATTTCACAATTCATTTAAAACTTTTCAGCGATTATACACTGCTTTCCGAAAATGAATATCGTTTACTCATTGCAGATCAAGAAGAAGCAAAGAAAAAAGCATATGAGTTATATACCGAAATGCATAAAAAATCCCGAAAATATGGAAAAGGATATTATCGTTATTTCCCTCAAATTTTCGAAAACCTTTAATTGCTAACTCAAACTTCCTCCACTATAAACAGAATATCCATCTTTTTACCATAATTATCTTTTCCGCGAATGTATAATTTGTATTATAAGTCAAAGATGCCGCATACTTCAAGAAAATTTTGAAAAAACACAAACCAGCTTCCTGCTTTACACCTAACTTTTTGCATTTTCAATATTTCACTCCCTGGAAACCAGTTTTATGACCGCTTAACATAAGACAAACCTCCAAGCCGGTACATAATCTTATATCAGCCTGGAGGTTTACACAAAATAGTGCTCTCTTCGTTATTGTTTTATTTTGAAATTTTCACCTTTCTTTTGGGTTAATAACCGATATTTAACTTACTTCCTACAGCAATCTTCAGACCTTCCATACTCATATTTTTCTTAAATGCATCATCTATTTTCTCTAATGGATACCAGTCTGTTACCATTTCCGAAACAGGAATTCCTATTTCAATTGCTCTGCGAATCATCTCAATGGTACGCGGATAATTCTGCGGTGCATATGCATAAGAGCCAACCATGGTAATTTCTTTGAAGCAGATATCTTTATGTGGATCAATTGAAACTTCTCCTAGTTCTACAAAGAATCCTACTTCACAGAATCCTCCTCCTCGCTTTGTAAATTTCATTGCGTTCTGGAATCCTTTTGCGTTACCTGTTGTCTGGAACACAAATCCTGCCCCAACACCTCCGGTAAGTTCTTTCACTTTCTCAACCAAAGCTTCACTCGAAGGATAATCCATAAAGTTTAATGTTGCTACAGCGCCAATCTTTTTTCCAAGATCCAGACGTTTTTCATTTCCATCTACCAGAATAACATTTGTGATTCCCATCGTTTTTAATACTGTAAGTACTGCAATACCGATCGGACCCGCACCATTAACAACGCAAGTAGTATTAAAAGAGATAAGCCCCGTACTCTTCGCTCTTTCTACCGCCTGAACTCCAACAGAAAGTGGTTCGATCATAATACGTGTATTAACATCAAATTCATTAACCTTGAAGAAAGTAGAACCTTCACGAAGTAAAAGATAATCAGCAAACCATCCATTTAAATGCTTCTCATCATCTGCCATAAGTCCGTAACACCCAATATTATCGCAGAGTCCGGCTCGATCCGGCATAGTCTTGCATGATTCACATTCCCCACATGGTATTACACTCGTCACAATCTTATCGCCCACCTTTACAGGTTTCCCTGTAAAATCAACAGTAACATTCTTGCCCATCTTTACAATTTCACCTGTACCTTCATGCCCCAATACTATCGGAAGACAGTTCATCGGATCTGATTTGTACTCGTGCACATCTGTACCACATACACCACATCCTTCTACACGGATCAACATTTCGTTATCACCCACTTCAGGAATATCGTATTCCTGAATCTCGAATTTCTGTACCTCTGTCATCATAGCTACTCTTGATTTTTTGATTTCCATAATAGTATCTCCTTCTCATATTATTTATATTATCTTTAAAATAAAATTTGTTGATTATTGATAATCAGCATATGACCTGATTATCTTTATTTTTTATTATCAGAGCGTTTTTCCAATATTTTCACTATAACTCCTATTAATATGGCTGCCAGCGCCATCGCAACAAACGTATACACATTAGGCCCCTGAGATCTTACAAAGCCTATAGGAGAAAATGCAATATAAACCGCAATCATTGTCCACGTAACAAAACCACCAAATCTATAGCGATTTTTCCACGGATCTACATTTACAACATGATTATTTTCAAATTCATACTCCTCGCAAGGATATTTCTTCGCGATAAAAAACATGACAAGACAACTAATTATAAATAAAAGGGTTGTATAATATAAATAATGCATTGGTTTTATAAAATAGCAGATAACATAACCGATCATATATACGCAAACACCGATTTTTCCTGCAATTGCAGGTATTTTCTTTGTCAGATAGCCGACAGCAATTACAATTAATACAGGAATATTGTATAGTAAGTTAATTGACTGGAAAAAGTTATATAACCCCTGTGGTGCATACATAAAGAGCGGTGCTACAACCATGGAAAATATACCAATTACCACACTGAAAATACGACCTACTTTCACCAGATCTTTTTCTGATTTGTTTTTTCCCCATTTTGGTTTATATATATTTACTGCAAATAATGTCGCTGAACTATTCAAAACACTATTGAAAGTACTTAGTACCACACCAAACATTGCTGCAGCAAAAACACCGGCAAGAGGTACTGGCAGAACAGTTCTTACAAGAGTTGGATATACTGTTTCTGCATTGCTAATATTGCCGCCAAGCAGCTGATATCCCATAACACCTGGCAGGATAATGATAACCGGTGTAAATACTTTCATCACCCCTGCTAACATGAGTCCTTTCTGTCCTTCTTTTAAATTTTTAGCACCAAGTCCTCTCTGAATCACAGACTGATCTGTTCCCCAGTAAAAAATGTTTGCAATCAACATACCTGTAAACATTGTTCCAAACGGCACATCATCATTTGGTCCGCCAATAGAATTTAGTTTCTCCGGAGTCATATTAAGAAAATTTTGCACTCCATCAACGAAATGTCCCTTTCCAAGAGCAAGCAACGCGCAGATTACTACGAAAAATCCACCAATTAATAATATAACTCCGTTGATAGTATCAGAAACTACTACAGCTTTTAATCCTCCGCAACTATTCACTTTACTTTTCTCCTGTTCTCAGTAGTTAATTTGAGAAAAAGATCAAGACTGCATAGAGAATGTCCTGATAGCTTTTTCAACATTTTCCTGCATTTTTTCTGTTGCTGCAGCTGCGATCTCATGATAAAACGCTACCTCTCCATTATGTTTTTCCAGACACGATTTCACTCCGTCTACACCTGCTTTTCCCATATAAGAGTAATAGTTGATCTTACGAATACCACAGTGAATTGCTTTTACATAGTCTTCTGCATTCACGCCAGATCCTCCATGCATAACCAGCGGAATCTTTACCAGACTCTTTATTTTCTCAATCCTTGCAAAATCAAGTTTAGGTGCAACAGTGTAAAACCCGTGTGCCGTTCCGAAGGAAGCCGCCAGTGCATCAATCTTTGTTTCCTCCACAAATCGCTTTGCATCTTCCGGATCCGTATACATATCCTCCGGTTTTATGCTCCCTACATTTGCTCCTCCTGCTTCACGTCCACCCATAATACCAATTTCTGCCTCTACATCTGCACCGTATCTTCTTGCATATTCAACTGCAATCTTTGTGTTTCTTACGTTTTCTTCATATGAAAGTTCAGATCCGTCATACATAACTGATGTAAACCCAAGTTCCAGGCAACGCTTTAAGCGTTCCAAATCACTGCAATGATCCAGATGTACTGCAACCGGAACTTTAGCATTTCTGGCAACCGCAACCATTACAGGTGCCATAAATTCCACAGGAGCAACATCCTCAAGCAGTGGAATATACATCAATATAACAGGCACATTGTACTTTTCAGCGGTCTTCACAACCGCAAACATATTTTCTAAATTCGGGGTATCAAATGCACCAACCGCAATATTTCTAGCTTCTGCGATCTTCAGCACTTCGTTCATTGTTGTTAACATTTATGCTTCCTCCAAAAGTTTTATCTTAACACCATATTTTACTATTTCATTTTCCTTCAACATTACAAGCTTACCACTTTGATTAACCTTTTTACGGCCGTTTGGATTACAGTTTCCGGGTTCCAGTCCCAGTACATAATCGTATTTCCCCATCATTTTCCACTCTGTAAAACACGGGAGTGATTCGGGATCAAAAGATATCTCCACACCTTTTTTAATATCAGGATTATATATCTTTGCAACTCCTTTTTCTTCAAAAGAATGGTAATAGCAAGCCTCCTCTGTCATACTGCCCGGCTCCGAAATCTCTTTCCAAGTAGAAATGTGTTCCCTTGCATATTCATTCCTAGGCCGAACATCACATGAATTTATTTGTAGCTGCGCATGTTCTGATAATAATGGATAGCCCATGTTCATGTGGTACATAAACATACAGGCGGATTCCTTATCTCCTTTATTTTGAATCTGATCCTTAATTTCGATCGTATTATTTTTTTTGCCTATATGAATTTCTCTAACCAACTCCATCTTGTCCATAAACAAAGCCGCCTGCGATATAATTGCGTGGATGGTATAATCGTCATCATTTTCACTCCAATAGCAGTGTTTGGCTGGCTGATTACTGATCCTTCCATGAAGCGGGTATGTAATTCCATCTATTTCACAAACCTCTCCCACATTATCTAAACCGCAGGTTGTCAAGAAGCCCCCTGTGAAAGAACGCACCATTTCCGATTGATTTGCATCATAATATTTGGACGAAACATAACCACAAGGTGCAAAATACCCCATGTTATCTCCCTTAAATATTACCCGGGTAATATCAGCACAACGATCTGGACAGACTGTTACCTCCAGCCCCAGTCCATTTCGAACGCGCATGATTCGCACACCATCAGCTTTTCCCTCCAAAAGATAACATTCTTCTACACCACGTATCTGATCTGGATTCCCCAAATAGTAATCTTCTTTCACCACTTTTTCTCACCTTTTTCTTAATCAATATTAACAATCTCATATCCTAAGTAGTATTTAAACGCTTCTTCCAATACCTTCTTCATATGTCCAACACCAACTGTTGTATGATGTTTAAATCCATTTCTGGCAAGCTTGTTCAGCTTACTTTCAAGATTAGAAATTTCAGCTACACCTCCGCAGCCAAAATATCCATCTTCAATAACATCATCCGTAAATCTTCCTTCACTGAAATAGATATAAATCTTTCCGTCTTCCATCTTGCAGTTTGAAAATGTCATATCAAAAGGCCTTATTCTTCCTTCATTTGCTCCCCAGCCGTGTCCGGGTGCCGTCTTGGCAATCATCTTATGATCAATAACATTACCTTTACAAGTCATCAATGACTGCGGAACAGGTCCACAATGGAAAAGAATAACTTTATTTTCTTCCTCTCCATAATTATTGTTCCAGTCAAGACAAGTAGATGCTTCTTCCGATGCAAGAGACAGGGCTTTCATAGTAAGTGCAGAACAGAGATCCATTTCACATGAAGCAATAATTCCTCTGTCATTTAATTCGCCTAACAATACACACGGAGTGATATGAAGAATATCTTCCATTTCATTCCAACAACGTAGCGTCAGTGCATCCAAATGATATTCTTTTATATATTCGTCCAGAACAACACTTGTCTTAGCAAGTGTATTCATATTCTCTTCCGGCACACAGGAGCAGTTGGTGTAGTTCTCAAGAATTCCTCTCTTAATAATTACATCCTCATCATCGTCATTCTTGTTCTGTACCTTAAAAATTAATTCTGACAAATCGAAAGATTCAATATTAATGCCATATCTCTGTGCCGTTACCTCATCGAAACGAACAGTCTTAAATGCAGTTGTTCTTGCACCAATACAGCCCACATTCAACTTTTTCATTCCCTTTACAACACGACATACTGCAGCAAAATCTCTGAGATTTTCAGCAAATTCTTTTGAAAGAGGATGTACTACATGGGGGGGGAATACTGTATATGGTTTCTTATATTGTTCAAAAACATCCGTCACGCTGAATTTTCCACAAAATGCATCCCTACGATGAGCAAAATCCATTTTTCCGATTTCGTCAGGATATGCCTGCATCAAAATTGGAACTCCTGCATTCTCCAGTGCAGTAATGGCCCCATTTTCATCAATAAAAATGGGCATACATAATATAACTCCATCGAATTCTCCCCGGTGCTCTTCCAGCCATTTTGCATAAATGCGTCCTTCTTCTCTTGTCTCAACCGCGCCATATCGGGTTGCTTTTTCATCCATAATCAGGTAATCATAACCTGCGTTTTCAACAGCTTCTATCATCTCCTGTCTTGCAGAACTGAGAAGCTCTGCAGGCATAAATCCTCTGTTTCCAAAATATAAAGCAAATGTCGTCTTCTTCATTTTTTATACTTTCCTTTCTCCTTTATTTCTCATACAGCCTCGGATAAATCATCCTGTATTGATCAAATAATTTTTTATATTTTTCCTTCACGCCTTTTCGTGGGAAATAAGTATCTCTATAAGTGATAAATACTTTTGACGCTTCTTCCAAATTTCTGAATCTTCCACATGCAGCTCCGGCAAGCAATATACATGCAACTGTTCCTGATTCAGCGGCTCCCAATGATATTATCTCTTTATCATATATATCTGCCTTTATATGTAGCCACTCTTTTGAGTTTGCCCCTCCTCCTGTAGCAAAAAGTTTTTCTACTGCAATTCCTGCTTTTTGGAGGTAATCAAGATTTAATTTCATTTCATAAGAACACCCCTCCATAATTCCCTGATAAATCTTCTCTTTTGATGTGTCCATTGTAAGACCAGCAATTATTCCCTTTGCACTATTGTCCATATAAGGTGTTCCAGCGCCTGCGAAATAGGGAAGAATCAATAATTCTGACGGTTCTCCATCAGAAACTCCCCTGTTATATACCTCGTATGGATTCTGCCCGTTTTCATACGCTTCCTTTGCCTCCATAGGAGATACTTTATCCCGATACCACTTTAACAACGCACCTCCGGTGTAAGAAAAAGCATATGTAACAAACAAATCCTTCATATACGGAACGATCGCAAATCCAGACTTCTGCAAAAGCATTTTATCAATTTTCTGACCTTTCGAGAAAGCAACTGTGATGCATTCTACAGTTCCTGTACCATCTACTCCATGCCTCTCATTAAATACTCCGCTTCCAATAGCCGCTGCAATCTGATCATGGCATCCTGACACTATAACCGGCCGGTTCATAAATCCGAGTTCTTCTGTTATCTGCAGACTCATATTTCCAGCTTTCGCTCCTATTGGAACAACCTTCGAAAGCATGGACACATCGATCTCCGCAGCATCCAGTATTTTGGTATCCCATTCTAAGGAATAAATATCAAATGCCATTGTTCTCGTTGCAAGTGAATAATCAATCTGTCTGACTCCTGTTAGTTTGTATACAATATAATCTTCAAACAGGCATATATATTTCACTTTTTTCCAAATCTCCGGCTTATGTCTTTTCTGCCAACACCACTTACATACGCTGTACATCTTTCCCGGTGCAATTCCTGTATTCTCATAAATATAGTCTCTGCCAACCGTTGCTGTGATTTCATCACATTCTTCCTGCCCATTTGGATCTGTAAACAAATACGATTTATCCAAAACAGTTCCATCTTTGTCGAGTAAAACACTCGCTTCTCCAAAAGACGTTACACAAATTGCTTCTATCGATTGTATTTGTCTGGTGATTTTTTTTATTACTGACTTTATTCCCTCCCAGACCACCTCTGCATCAATGGTGTGTTCTTCTTTTGTAATATGAATTCTGTATTCTTCATACTCCTCCATAAAGAAATTGCCCTCATCATCATAGACTGAGCACTTGCACCCAGTTGTTCCTATATCGATCCCTGCTAGATACAACTTATCACTTCCTCTCCTGAACTTTGTACTCAGTATAATCAATCAAAGACGAAATAAATAGAATTGCAGTTCTAAATAATAGTATTTTTGTTCACTCTCTTTTCACTTTATAGTTTTATATATCTTTACTATTTAATGACTGCTCAATAACAAAAAATAAGTTTTAATCCCCTGCTACAAAAATAAAACTTGTAGAAAGGTACAAACAGCAGGAATTCATGCTGATATTGATCCAAAACAACGACCTGGGAATTTCGTGTGTTGTTGAGCAGTCATTATTTACTTTTTTAACAGTAACAATAAAGTTATTTTGTTTGTTATATTGCTCATAATATAGTATAATTTTATTAAATTCCTTTATGAATCACTAATCCTTAGAAGCAGACTATGGCTACGTTGGGCGCCAAAGTCTGTTTAACGTCTCTTACAGAAAGGGGATTTTTAAAATGATGAACCTGATCTATTCTTTTGATGAAATCAACAAAATTTTATTTGATTTTAACAAACTGACTAATTTCAGAATTGCATTGTTTGACAATAATTTTACAGAGTTTCTATCCTGTCCGACCAGGCTGTCCCGCTTTTGCAAAACTCTACGGGAAGATATAACATTAAATGAAAAGTGTCATCATTGTGATTTCGAAGGTTTTGCAAAATGTACTAATGAAAGGAAAACAATAATCTATCAATGCCATATGGGTATGACAGAAATTATTTCTCCTATTATTTCTTCTGATACTATTATCGGCTATGTTATGTGCGGACAGTTTTTTTCGTCTGATTCCTTGTACAAAAAATGGGATAATCTTCTTCCTGTATTAAAAAAACAGAATGTCGATATTGAAACTTTACATACTTTACATAATAAATATACCTTGTTTTCAACAGACATTCTTCCCTCTTTACAGCACTATCTTGAGATGATTGGAACTTACTTAAATGTAACTGGTCTTCTTAAAATGAATAAAAATAATCTTGCATATCAACTTGACAATTATATTCTAAAAAATATCAGCCAGCCGATTAATGTAGAAATGCTCTGTAAAGAATTTCATTATCAAAAGACTAATTTTTACAAAGTCACACACGAACTCTACGGCATTAGTATCATGAAGCATGTTCGTAACTTAAAAATCCAGGTAGCAAAAAATTTATTATCATCTACAAATATCCCGATCAATCAAATTGCTGCCCAAATTGGAATGGATGATTACAATTACTTTACCAAACTATTTAAGCAATTAGAAAAATGTACCCCAAAAGAATTTAGAAGGAACTCTATTAAAAAGAAGATTTCAATCTGATATTTGTTAATCTTCACAGTTTTACCATTAAATGCCTTTGACTGATGCTCTAATATCAGCCAAAGGCATTCGTAATGTGTCCGTTCATTAACTTATCCAAGGAGGCCTATACTCCGAAAGATTTTGGCACAGATGCCAGCGATGTGAATGGATGCCTGGAGGCATAGGTGCCTTTCTTATTTGACTTAGGAGCCAGAATATCAGGTGTGGAGTGATTGTCAGGCCCGAAGCTGCGTAAGCAGACGTTACAATCGTGAAACATCTGATAGAATCCTGTCAGTCAAACAAGAATGTAGAAAAAGAAGCACGGCATTGTACGGAAATCGGATTTATACTGAAGAATAATTTAAAATTTGTGTCCAGTTTTTGTTGACTAGTGTACTGGCAAGTTGTAAATTATGGTAATATATGGTATGATAAAAGAAAAGGCAAGGTGATTCTATGGCCAGAAAAAGAACCTATAAAATTCTTTTATCAGATGAGGATAAAAAGATCCTTAATGCTACTATTCATAATAAAAAAACATGCAAAATGACGATCCAGCGCTGCCAAATATTATTAGAACTTGATGAAAATGCCCCGAAGCATCTTACACAAATGCAGATTGCTAAAACCTTTGGTGTCAGCAAAGCAACAGTTTCTAATATTGTTTCTGCTTACGCAAATGGCGGTATTCCTGCAATTATCAAAATTAACCGGAATCCTCGCTCAAATGCAAGACGTAAAATGGATGGCCGGATGGAGGCAGAATTGCTCCGAATTACCTGCAGTCCTGCTCCGGATGGTCGTGTCCGTTGGACATTGCGCCTTTTAGAAAAGCAAATCCGCTTGGAGTTTGATGAACCTATCAGCCGTGAATCCATTCGGATTGCCTTAAAAAAAATGAACTTCGACCTCATATGAATGACTATTGGTGTATTCCTCCAAAGGAAAATGCCGAGTTTGTCGCAAATATGGAAGACATTCTTGATATTTACGAAATGCCATACAACCCGGAGATTCCAGTAGTATGCATGGATGAAAAACCTTATCAATGCCTCGGGGAAACACGTACACCGCTTCCTATGCGGCCGGGAGATAATCAGAAGATCGATTCCGAATATGTCCGGGAAGGAACCTGCAGTATTTTTGTTTTTGTAGAACCATTACGGGGGTGGCGTTACAGCAACGTTCGGAAAACACGGACAGCACTTGACTGGGCAGAAGAAATAAAATATCTGTTGACAGAATGTTATCCATGATCAAAAGGTCATTTTGATCATGGATAATCTGAATACCCATGTGCTGAGTTCTCTATATAAAAAGTATCCAGCACAAGAAGCTTGCAGTTATGCCAGACGGTTAGAGGTTCATTACACGCCAAAACATGGAAGCTGGTTGAATATCGCAGAAATAGAATTAAATGTTATGACCAGACAATATCTTGCCAGGAGGTTAGATTCTATTTCTAAGATTCAGCAGGAATTGAAAGCATGGGAAAACATGAGAAATCAGGAGTGTGAAAAAGTAATATCAATGAATTCACGTTTCTTCCCAAAAGTAAATAAAATACATTAGCTAACTAAAAAAATCACTATCCTCCTTACACTTGATGAGTATAGTGATTTTTTTATAGTGTGTTTTTTATTTATAGAATTTTCAAAAGTTTCAATTATTATTTTCCAAGAGCTTTTCCCAAAACTTTATATAATTCTTCCACTTCTTCCCGTGATAAGGTAATTCCCTTACTCATCTTTTCATGTTCCGGAGCCCAATCCCTGATATCATATTTTGGAGTTGCTCCATTCCAGGAAATCCTATTAATTTCTTTTCTCCACCCTTTAGCATTTTCAGAAAGAACTCCGATTTCTTCTACAATATCATATTTAATGTCTGCCATTTTTCCTTCACCTCACAAATTTCTCGATCTATGCTAATAACTAACCATAACATCGTAAACCATATTATCACCACAGATCTTGCTTTTTCTGTTGTGTAGTATAGCATAAGCTCTTTTAATTTGCAAAATATATACACAAAAAACAAATCAAAATGTCATAATACAACTCTTTTAATCTAAATCAAAAACAAGGAACACTCCAAACTCACGAGTGTTCCCTGCCTTATTTTGTATCGAAGCTCTTTGTTCATTTAGTGGGCCATTTGGTGGGCCATTTTTTTATAAACTATGCAAATTTATAAAGTCTTACATCTTATTCAAAAGTCCGCTAAACGCCCTAGTTATCAGCATTTAACGCCCTTCGACATTTTGCAGGAGAATACATGAAAAAGGGCTGTAAATTACGATACCTAATTTCATTGTGTTTACATCAATCCAGACTTCATCCTTCTCCTTTATTATTCAAATTTTTCTTTCAGTTTGAGATACATTTTATATAGTTCATCATCATTAGCAATATTGACAGCATCCGTCTTATATTCATCAAGCACTGCCTGTGATGGTGTCATAACGCTACTGAGTCCTTCTTCCGTTGCATGTGTATATACATTCTCTACGCTAATAGCTTTGTGTCCCATTTTCAATGCAGTATTTACTACATTTGCATTTTTAGCAGTATTTGCCATCGTGTCTGCGGTATGTCTGAGCGAATGGAGACATAGCCCCTTCTGTTGACCGCTTTTGGTGAGGTGGATATCTCTGTCTATCTCCAACTTGTTACATAGTTCCTTAAAGCATACCTCCATAGAAGAATTAGAACGCCTTTTTCCATTGATAAATGTCGGATATAACAGATTATCCGGATTATTCCTACATTTAAGTCGTGTCTGTTCCATCATATACAGTACACATTCCCGGCATAAGTCAGACATCATAATAAAACGTGTCTCTTTGTTTTTGGGAACTTTCGTATAGTATTCTATACCTTTATTCTTATCATTGTCCTTGAATCGAAGTGATCGCGTTTCTACAATATAGATCTTATTATTTTCAAGATCTATATTATCATTTCTCAATGCTGCAAATTCACCAGCTCGCAACCCGGTTTCTAACAAGAATAGTACAACGACCGGGTATTGTCCCATATTATTTTTGTACGCATAATAGAATTTCTGAATATCTTCTGGGGTAAAAATTTTTTTACGTTTCTTTATATCTTCTTCCCTTTTCCTGTTATATTCATCCGAAATCTCTCTCTTAACGCTGACCTGTTCAGCGTAATTTTCCTTCAGCAAACTGCGATTTACTAACCATTTACAACAACGTTTGCACAATTGCATAGGCAATGAACAGGTCTTTTTACTCTTTAATCCCAATATCGTATCATAATAGTTTTCAAACTCTACGGCATTAAGCATATGCAGCTGATACTTCGCTATTGGAAAAGGATAAAAATTTCGATTCAGATTGCTAATATAAGAATGATATCCGCTTCCGGTTAAATTTGGCTTTACTTCTTGCTCAATAAACTCACTCATATATTCACCGAACGTTTTCGCCTTATTTATTTTAACATCTTTTCCTCGTTCAATTTCCTTTTCCCATGCGGCTACATCCATTTTAGCCTTGTCACGAGCAGCAGATTCCGTATCACCCATTCTTTTAATTCGCTTCGGCTTACCTGTCTTGGGATTCAAGTACTTACTCTGAATTACGCATTCATACTTTCCGCTGGGTAATTTTCTTACGTTTCCTTCGCCATTTTCTTTTCTACCATCAATTTTTTTAGCCATTTTCTTCCTCCATGTAACAAATATCACTTTTTCAATTTAAGATGTTTTCAAGCCTCAAAAGTGATAGTAAAAAGTGATAGTAGGTAAATTATAAAACGCCCCTAACCACAACTCAATTAGTAATTATTACCAATTTTCATTGTGTTTAGAGGCGTTAAATCACTTCTCGCTTGGACACATTAGCTAAATTTAGCTATTTATTTATAGTTTACGATATCGCCGAACTCTGGTTTCAGGGATGCACCGCCTACAAGACCGCCGTCGATGTCTGCCTGAGCAAATAACTCCGGAGCTGTCTTAGCGTTTACAGATCCGCCGTACTGGATGCGGATTGCTGCTGCAGTTGCCTCATCATAGATCTCAGCGATGCAAGCACGGATTCCTGCGCAAACTTCCTGAGCCTGCTCAGTTGTAGCTGTTTTACCAGTTCCGATAGCCCAGATTGGCTCGTAAGCGATAACGGCTGTTTTAGCCTGATCAGCTGTAACGTTCTGGAAACCAACTTTAACCTGCTGACGGATGAAGTCCATAGTTATGCCCTGCTCTCTCTGATCAAGAGTCTCTCCACAGCACATAATTGGAGTGATTCCGTGCTCAAATGCTTTAAGCATTTTTTTGTTTACAGTTTCGCTTGTCTCAGCGAAGTACTCTCTTCTCTCAGAGTGTCCGAGAACTACGTATTTAACACCAGCGTCTGTAAGCATGTTCGGGGAAATCTCGCCTGTGAAAGCACCTTTCTCCTCGAAGTACATGTTCTCAGCACCTACCTGGATGTTGGAGCCTTTTGCAGCCTCAACTACAGGAAGAATATCGATAGCCGGTACGCAGAATACTACGTCAACATCATCATTTGCTACTAATGGTTTTAAAGTTTCTACTAATTTAACTGCCTCACTTGGAGTCATGTTCATTTTCCAGTTTCCGGCAATAATTTTCTTTCTAGACATTTTATATATCTCCTTTTGTATGATAAGGAAGTTCGATTCACTAAACGGACATGTCGCCGGCAGGCGGCATCACCATATATGAAAGTCAGCTGGTCTGCGCCGTTGGCCTGCTCTCATTAAGTTCCTTCGAACCAAATCCGCACATAATTCAAGCTGCGCTTACAGCTTGCTTTCATTAAGTGCTCTATTTATTTATCGTTAGCTGCTGCTACGCCTGGTAACTCTTTTCCTTCCAGGAATTCAAGAGATGCACCGCCACCTGTGGAGATGTGTGTCATCTTGTCACCATAGCCAAGGATGTTAACAGCTGCTGCGGAATCACCACCACCGATGATAGTTGTAGCATCTGTATCAGCAAGAGCTTTGGCAACAGCCTCTGTGCCATGAGCGAAGTTCGGCATTTCGAAACAGCCCATCGGTCCGTTCCAAACAACTGTCTTGGCATCTTTTACAGCGTCAGCGAAAAGTTTCTCTGTCTCTGGTCCGATGTCCATTCCTTCCCATCCATCCGGAATCTCACCACGTTTTACAACCTGGATATTGCAATCATTGGAGAAGGAATCACCAATTCTGTTATCAACCGGAAGAAGAAGCTTAACGCCTTTTTCTTCTGCCTTCTTCATCATGTCTAATGCATACTGAAGATAATCATCCTCGCAAAGGGAAACACCAATGTGTCCGCCCATAGCCTTGGAGAATGTATAGGACATTCCACCACCAATGATCAGAGTATCCACCTTGTCAAGAAGGTTGTTGATAACAGAGATCTTGCTGGAAACCTTAGCACCGCCAAGGATTGCTACGAATGGTCTATCAGGATTGTTTACAGCGTTTCCGAGGAAATCGATTTCTTTCTGCATCAGATATCCAACAACAGCTGTATCTACATATTTGGTAACACCAACGTTAGAGCAGTGTGCTCTGTGAGCGGTACCAAATGCATCGTTTACAAATACATCGCAAAGAGAAGCAAGTTCCTTGCTGAATTCATCACCGTTCTTAGTCTCTTCTGCACGATAACGGGTATTCTCAAGAAGAATGATCTCGCCGTCTTTCATGTCAGCTACTGCTGCTTTTACAGTGTCATCTACAACAACCGGGCTTGGAACGAATTTCACTTCCTGTCCGAGAAGCTCTGTGAGACGTTTAGCAACAGGTGCAAGAGAAAGCTCCGGTTTCGGCTCTCCTTTCGGTTTTCCAAGGTGAGAGCAAAGGATAATCTTTCCACCATCTGCAACAAGCTTCTTGATTGTAGGAAGAGCTGCTACCAGACGGTTCTCATCTGTAATTTTGCCGTCCTGCAGAGGTACATTGAAGTCACATCTTACGAGGACTCTTTTGCCTTTTACGTTGATGTCATCAACAGATTTCTTATTCAGCATCTTGTTATGCCTCCTTATAAAATTTAACTTTTTATACAGACAAAAGGGTCCGGTCCTATTCAGACCGGACCCTTCTCTGAGTCTTATTCATATGCCGCCAAACTATAGCTTGCCAGCATTCGAAAACCCTACTCTGCTACTAATTAAGCGTTAAGCAGTTTACCAAAGTGTTTGATTGTACGAACCATCTGGCTTGTGTAGGAGTTCTCATTGTCATACCAGGAAACAACCTGAACCTCTGTTGTGCCATTCTCAAGTGGAAGAACCATTGTCTGAGTAGCATCGAACAGAGAACCAAATCTCATACCAACGATATCGCTGGAAACGATCTCATCTTCGTTGTATCCGAAGGACTCGTTAGAAGCTGCTTTCATAGCTGCGTTGATCTGCTCTTTTGTTACATTTCCTTCAACAACTGCTGTAAGGATTGTAGTAGAACCTGTTGGGGTTGGAACACGCTGTGCGGAACCGATCAGTTTGCCGTTCAGTTCTGGGATAACAAGACCGATTGCTTTAGCAGCACCTGTGCTGTTCGGAACGATGTTAACTGCAGCTGCACGGGATCTTCTCAGATCGCCTTTTCTCTGCGGTCCGTCAAGTGTCATCTGATCGCCTGTGTAAGCGTGGATTGTGCACATGATACCGGATTTGATTGCAGCAAGGTCATTAAGTGCTTTAGCCATTGGAGCTAAGCAGTTTGTTGTACAGGAAGCTGCGGAAATGATGTGATCCTCTTTTGTAAGAGTCTCATGGTTTACATTGTAAACGATTGTCTTAAGGTCGTTTCCAGCCGGAGCGGAAATGATAACGTGTTTAGCACCTGCATCGATATGAGCCTGAGCTTTGTCTTTGGATGTATAGAATCCAGTACACTCAAGAACTACGTCTACACCGATCTCTCCCCATGGAAGCTCAGCAGCGTTAGCTTTTGCATAAATTTTGATTTCTTTTCCGTCAACTGTGATGGAATCCTCTCCAGCTACTACTGTATCTGCAAGAGCATATCTTCCCTGAGTTGAGTCATATTTTAATAAGTGAGCGAGCATTTTAGGAGATGTTAAGTCGTTGATAGCAACGATTTCAAATCCTTCTGCACCGAACATCTGACGGAATGCAAGACGACCAATACGTCCAAAACCATTAATTGCAACTTTTACTGCCATGATAAATTCCTCCTATGAATTAAATGGTAAAAATTATGTGAGTGCTTCAATCTTTGTGAAAGAAACATCAACCTATAGCGTATTGTACCTAATTCCGAACAAAAATTCAAGCCTATTTTCAAAAAAATAACAGGCAAATTGCCACAAATATTCTCTGATATGATATACTGCTCTCAAATGAGACAATTAAGTCCCTTTTATGACACAGTGGCAGCATTTATGCACGTTTTTCTCTGTCTTTTTCGTGAAGGAAGAAATTTTTCGCGCAGTTCTTTGATGTACGACCGTCCATAAAATACATCTTTATATTTATAAAAATATATTTTGAGAATACTTTGCTTAATTATTCATAAGGAGGTTATTATGAAAATACGTTCCACCTTCCCCGGAATTTTGTGGGATTGCCACATGCATTCCGAATTTTCCGCTGATTCCGGCACTCCTGCTGAGGATATGATCCGCCAGGCTATTATGCTTGGGCTTAAAGGAATCTGCTTTACGGAACACCTGGATCCGGACTATCCACCAACACCGGATGATCTGGAATTTTCCCTGGAGCTTCCTGCCTATTACGCCCGGCTTATGGAACTAAAAGAAGCTTACAAAGATCAGATTGCCATCCATTTCGGCATTGAGATCGGATTGCAGCTTCATCTTAGACAATATTTTCACAATCTTTTGAAGGAATATCCTTTCGATTTCGTGATTGGTTCTTCTCACGTAGTCCACGGTGCCGACCCCTACTACCCGGAATTTTTCCAGGGCAGGAACGAGGAACAGGCCTACCTTGAATATTTCGAATCCATTCTGGAGAATCTGGATGCATTTCATGAAATGGACACTTATGGACATCTGGATTATATTGTCCGCTACGGTCCAAACAAAAACCAGTTTTATTCTTATGAAAAATATCGGAACATTCTGGATGCGATTCTGAAAAAACTGGCAGACACAAATGTAGGACTGGAAGTCAACACCGGCGGTTATCACTACGGTCTTGGAGAGCCAAACCCATGTACGGATATCATCCGGCGTTATAAAGAACTAGGGGGCGAAATCATCACCATTGGTGCTGACGCGCATACACCGGATAAAATAGGATACGCTTTTGATAGGGCTGCGCAGGTGCTGAAAGAATGTGGATTTGAATATTATACAGTATTTAAAGATCGGAAACCAAACTTTGTAAAGTTATAACGAAGCCCTGTTTTTCCATACCCGGCAGAAGAAATCAGCCCGGCTTTTAGAGCATGTTAAAAAAATGCCTCATCGTCATAACAAGCGATGAAGCATTTTTTGCGTTTCTTTTCAAATTCAGCTTGAGGTATTATTTTTGATTGCCACTCAAGACCAGGTCAGTCATTATTTCTGCACTTTCTCCAAAAACAGAGAAATAATTCCTTTCTTTTCCTTCTCATGTGCCTTGTTATACAAAGATCTGCACCATTCTGTGATAACTTCGATTACAACCGGAGAGAAGGTCATCAGGATAAATACCAGGATGATCATTCCGAATTCCAGGGAGCCAAGTGCCAGCAGGTTCTGCACACATACGGCTGCGAAGAAAAAAATGAACTGCATACCGTAAATAATGATTTTCCTGTACCTGCTTAGAGGCGCGTATACCGTCTTCAAAGCTGCCATGTAGTTCCATCCGGTTACCAGGAAACAGGCTGTACTCAGCATTACATTGCTATGGTAAACGTTCTGGCAGACCAGCATAATGGTAAATACACATCCCGTAATGGTGACTGCTGCTGGGAATGCATTCATAAATACATAACGCAGAAAACCACTCTCAATCTTGTTGAAGTTGTTTTCCTGGGCGAGCAGGAAGGTTGGGATACCCACTGCGCAGGCACTGATCAGGGACATCTGAATTGGCTCAAACGGATAGCTATCGCCCCAGAAAATAGTGATCAGACACAGCAGCACAGAGAAAATAGTTTTGATCAGGAACATGGAGGCTGCGGTACGGATGTTGTTCACCACACGGCGTCCCTGGTTCACAATTTCCGGCATAGCGGCAAAATTGGAATCCATGAGCACTACATTTGCAATGTTCTTGGCAGCGTCACTTCCCTCTGCCATAACTACGCTGCAGTCTGCCTCTTTCAGTGCCAAAACATCGTTCACACCGTCACCGGTCATGGCAACTGTATGCTTCTGTTTCTGAAGGGCAAGCACCATCTCTTTCTTCTGCTGCGGAGTTACACGGCCAAATACGGAACACTCTGCAACGGCACGCTCCATATCCTCCGGTGTGGTGATAGTGGTGGCATCAATATATTTATCTGCATTCTCCAGGCCTGCTTTTTTTGCAATGGCAGAAACAGTCACAGGATCATCACCGGAGATCACTTTCAGATCTACGCCCTGGTCTTTGAAAAATGCCAGAGTTTCAGGTGCATTGTCTCGGATAATGTCGGTAAGCATAAATAAGGCAACTGGTTTCAGGCCTTCTGGAAGTTCATTTTCCTGGTTCAGATTAGGGCTGTGCGCCAGTACCAGGACACGAAGACCTTCTTTTCCATAAGCAGAACACTGCTTCATCAAATCTTCATTTCCATCCGGGAAAAGAAACTGGGCAGCGCCCATCAGATAGGTTCCCTCTTCTTTAAACGCCACACCACTGTATTTACGATCTGAAGAGAACGGAATGCAATGATCTACCGGCATGTCCGTTCTTCTGGAGAAGCGTTTGTGGAGGGCATCTGCAGTGGCATTCTTGTCCTTTAAAACAGACATCATGTTCGCCATAACACGCTCGATCTCGCCCATAGTCAGTTCTAGCTGGGCACCACTGACGGTCAAGCCTGTATTCTCCGCACCCTGAATCTCCGAAGCCGCCAATTCCGTCAGTTCCTTAGTCTCCCCTTCTGCCCCATTTATGGTACTTTCGCTTTCACTCACATTCGCCCCATCCGGAGCCTTGATCTCCATCCCTTCCACATAGGGCTGTACCTGCTCCACGCACATAGTACCGGCTGTGATAGTTCCGGTTTTATCCAGACAGAGGGTATCCACTCTCGCCAGAGTCTCAATACAATACAATTCCTGCACCAGGGTATTCTTACGGGTTAACGTCAGCGCACCAAGCGTCAGCGCCACGCTGGTAAGGAGCACCAGTCCCTCCGGGATCATTCCGAGGACAGCTGCTACCATATTAACTACTGCATCTCTGATTCCGTTTCCAGCAATATAATACTGCTTATAAAACAGCAGCATTCCCATAGGAACTATGATCACACTGATGGTCTTCAAAATCGCATTCAGAGAGTTGCGCAGCTCGGAATTATGACGTTTAAATTCCTTTGCCTCGCTGGTGATCTGGGAAGCATAATTGTCCTTACCTACATGGATAACCTGACAGCAGGCCTCTCCGGATGTAACAAAACTTCCGGAAAAAAGCTCGTCCCCTTCATTTTTCTGAAGATTGTCAGATTCTCCTGTCAACAGGGATTCATTGACCTCAATACTGCCCTCAAGCACCCTGGCATCTGCGGGCACCTGATCTCCTGTTTTCAGAAAAAGGATATCATCCAGAACCAGCTTCTCCGTGGAGATGGACCATTTTTTCCCTTCACGCAAGACCACTGCCTTGCTCTCCGTAAGGATAGCCAGCTTATCCAGCGTCTTTTTCGCACGCACTTCCTGGATGATTCCGATCACCGTATTGATCACAATAATTCCCATGAACATGGAGTTCTTATAGGAACCAACCAGCAATACCATAATCATCAGAGCCAGGTTCAGAAAGTTGAAAAATGTAAGCACATTCTCCCTTACGATCTGCTTATAGCTCCTTGTGTTGGGGTTCTCATTAACATTGATTTTCCCCTCTTCAATTCTTTGTTGTACCTGTTCGTTTGTCAGTCCTGTCATCGTTACTTCCTTCATTCTTATGTTTTATTTAAGGATGTTTCTGTTTTACTCTTTTTCCCATTGTATGATACCAGTGTCAAAAGGTCAAAAAACCGTTCGTGTTATTGTATTAAAATAGGGCAGATGATAACATCCGCCCTTATGAATTCTCTTTACGGTCTGCCTCATCTTTACCACCTATTTATCTGTAACGAAATAAATCTGCTTAAGGATTCGGTTTCCTGTAAAAAATATTATTCTTTTGTATCGATGACGACACTTTATAATTACTGCAGTTCGCAGTAACTATTAATACTCTTCTTCCTCTGCCTCTTCACCCTCATGGATGTCAGACTTCGGTTTCTTCAGACCTTCGATCTCAATGTGATGCTTCTGTGCGTAATCCCACAGTGCAGCATGTACAGCCTCCTCTGCAAGAAGAGAACAGTGTACTTTCACTGGCGGAAGTCCGTCAAGAGCCTCCATAACAGCCTTGTTGGTAAGCTTCATGGCTTCCTCAATAGTTTTACCTTTTACCATCTCAGTAGCCATACTGCTGGTTGCTACTGCGGCACCGCAGCCGAAGGTTTTGAATTTGCAGTCTCTGATAATATGTGTCTCGTCATCGATATCCAGGAAAATTCTCATAATATCGCCGCATTTGGCATTTCCTACTGTACCGACACCGCTTGCATTCTCTATTTCTCCAACATTACGTGGATGCTGGAAATGATCCATTACTTTCTCACTATACATCTTTTTTTCCTCCTGGCAAGTGTTTTAATCAAATTTTTTATTTTTTTTAACTATTCAGCAGGCACTATTCCGCGAGGTGTTTTTTGTGAACGTAGTTCACAGAAAACCCGAGAATGTCGGTGCGAAATCATGCAAAGCATGATTTCTGTGCATCGCGAAGCGTGTAACTGTGAAGGTACTGAACAGTTACTGTTTTTTTATAAAATCTTCATATAATGGAGACATTGATCGCAGGTAAGCTACGATTTCTTTCAGCTTATCTACTACAAAATCAGCATCTTCCATGGTAGTCTCCTCGCTTAAGGTCATACGCAGGGAACCATGTGCAATCTCATGTGGGAGTCCGATAGCCAGAAGTACATGGGACGGATCCAGGGAGCCTGATGTGCAGGCGGAACCGCTGGATGCACAGATGCCATAATTGTCAAGCATAAGCAACATGGACTCTCCTTCGATGAACTGGAAGCTTACATTTACATTATTCGGAAGACGTTTGGTGCGGTCACCATTTAATTTCACATACGGAATCTCTTTCAGGATTCTTTCAATGAAATGATCTCTTACCTGAATCTCTTTGTCTGTACGTTCTTTCATAGTGCGGACTGCACGATCTGCAGCAACGCCGTAACCTACGATTCCAGGAACATTCTCTGTACCTGCGCGGCGCTTTCTCTCCTGCGCTCCACCATGTACAAAGGAACGTATCTTAACACCCTTGCGGATGTAAAGGAAACCGATTCCCTTCGGTCCATTCAGCTTATGTCCACTGGAGCTGAGCATATCAATTCCTAACTCATCTACATTGATCGGCACCTGTCCAAAAGCCTGTACTGCATCTGTGTGGAAAAGGATGCCATGCTCTTTGGCAATTGCACCGATTTCCTTGATCGGCTGGATAGATCCGATCTCATTGTTCGCAAACATAACAGAAATCAGAATCGTCTCTGGTGTAATAGCTTTCTCAAGCTCGTCAAGCTTCACAATACCATTCTCATCTACATCAAGATATGTGATCTTCGCTCCGCGCTCTTTCTCAAGATATTCGCAGGTGTGAAGGATTGCATGATGCTCGATTTTGGTTGTGATGATGTGGTTTCCTTTGGATTTATATGCTTCAAAGGTGGCTTTCAGTGCCCAGTTATCAGCCTCTGATCCGCCAGCTGTGAAATAGATTTCTTCTTTCTTGGCACCAAGTGCATCTGCGATCTGGCCTCTTGCCTTGCTGACGCCTTCTTTGCTCTTGGATGCGAAGTCGTAAATGCTGGATGGATTTCCATACATTTCGGTAAAATAAGGAAGCATTGCTTCTACTACTTCCGGAGCGGTCTTGGTAGTAGCCGCATTATCCAGATATATCATTTTTCCCATTTTTCTTCCTCCTGGTTTATTGGTATCAATTCGATATGAAAGACTCCCGGGAAAGGGTTATTTCATCTATCTCCTTAGGTACTTTTCTATTTCCTAGTATTTCGCTTGGATTTCTATCCCACTTTACCAGATAATAACAGTTCTGTCAAGGCACATTTACAGCATAAACTAATTAAAAGGATGAAGAGGATAGGCAGATTCTTATGTCTGACAAACTTTTTATCAAAGGAACCCTGATTCTTACTCTTACCGGCCTTGTCAGCCGCCTGATGGGTTTCTTCTATAGAATATTCTTATCTCATACTATTGGTGCACAGGGAGTTGGAATTTACCAGCTTACGCTTCCGGTTCACGCAATCGTACTGGCAGCCTGCTGTATGGGCATTCAGGCTGCTATTTCCAGGCTGTGTGCCTCTTTCACTGCCCTTGGAAAAGAAAAAGAGTCCAGAGATGCGTTGCTTCTTGGAACATTTCTTTCGATGGCACTTTGCGGACTTTTATCTTTTCTGGTCTATTGGAATGCAGATTTTGTGGCTTCTGCCTTGTTAAAAGAGCCGCGTACTGCGGTTCTGCTTCGTATTCTTGCCTTTAGTTTTCCTTTTTCAGCCTTGCATTCATGCGTAAACAGCTTTTATTATGCCAGAAAAACGACTGGAATTCCAGCTTTTATCCTGCTTCTTGAGCAGACTTCCCGGATCGGCAGCACTTACGTGATCTACCTGATTCTGATTTCCCAGAAAAAAGAGATTACCCCTGTAATAGCGGCCGGAGGTGCACTTTTCAGTGAGCTTACAGCCACTGCAGCATGTATGCTGGCGCTTGGACTGGATTTTTCCAGGGAAAATTACAAACCAGTCACCGGACTGCTTCGACGTATTTTACGAGTATTTTTCTGTATGAGCAAAGGTGCTCACAGAAATTCATCTTCTGCTGTAAAATATATTTCACATATACAACCAGCTTCTGTCAAAAACAATACTGCCACTTCCATAAATGCTCTTATAAAAGAAATCGCCCAGATTGCAGTTCCCCACTCTGTCAACCGGCTGCTGCTTACCTTACTCTCTGGCATCGAAATGGTTCTTATTCCCCAAAGACTGCTTCTGGCTGGAATAAATCGGACTGATTCCCTGTCTGTGTACGGAATTTTTACCGGAATGGCGCTGCCGCTGATTCTTTTCCCGGCAACACTGACAAATTCTGCCTCTGTTATGCTGATGCCTTCTGTGGCTGGTTTACAGGCCCTCGGTCATGAAAAAAAAATCCGTCATGTGATCCGCCGCACCTGCGAAAACTGCTTTTTCTTCGGAGGCTTCTGTACATTCTTTTTCTTTATTTTCGGAAAATCACTGGGAAATTTTCTTTTTCACAGTGAAACTGCGGGGATTTATATAAGAACGTTAGCTTTTATCTGCCCTTTTCTTTATACAAATACTGCACTGGAAAGTATTCTGAACGGTCTCGGGCGCCCAGATGCCTGCCTATTTCACAATATTGCAGGAGTGTGTATCCGAATTGGATTTGTTTTCTTTTCTATTCCTGTGCTTGGAATCCGTGGATATTTTTACGGAATGCTCCTTTCCCAACTGATTCTTACCTTGCTTCATTTCATTTATCTAAACAGACTGGAGCATGTTTGAAAAATCATTCCCGCAATTTGCCTATCGACATTTTTTCCATCATAGTCTATAATATTGAATCGAAAATAAATTTTGCCGATAAAAGGAGAAAATACCATGGGATTTGAATTCATCAAAAAGCTTCCAACCCCCGACGAGATCCGCAACCAATATCCCATTGATGCAAAGATCAAGGCACTGAAAGAGAAACGTGATCAGGAAATCCGTGACGTATTCACCGGAAAATCCGATAAATTTCTTGCAATCATTGGTCCCTGTTCTGCAGATAATGAAGATGCTGTATGCGACTATCTGCTGAGACTTCGCAAAGTTCAGGACAAGATCGCGGATAAAGTTTTAATCATTCCTCGTGTTTATACAAATAAACCCCGTACTACCGGAGAGGGTTATAAAGGAATGGTTCATCAGCCAGATCCGGAGAAAAAACCTAATATGCTTGCCGGTCTTGTTGCCATCCGTAAAATGCACATCCACGCTATTGAGGAAAGCGGATTTACCTGTGCAGACGAGATGCTTTACCCAGAGAACTGGCGTTACCTTTCCGATCTTCTTTCCTATGTTGCTGTAGGAGCACGTTCTGTTGAGGATCAGCAGCACCGTCTCACTGTCAGCGGTATGGATGTTCCGGCGGGAATGAAGAATCCTACAAGTGGTGACTTCAGTGTTATGCTGAACTCTGTTGTTGCAGCTCAGGGCAGCCATACATTTATCTACAGAGGATGGGAAGTTGTAACTACTGGAAATGAGTTGACACATACCATTCTTCGTGGTGCTGTAAACAAACACGGAGAGGCTATTCCGAACTACCATTACGAAGATCTTCGTCTTCTTTTCGAGAAATATTCCGCTAAGAACCTGAAGAACATGGCTACCATCGTGGATACCAACCATTCCAACTCCAACAAGCAGTATGAGCAGCAGATCCGTATTGCCAAAGAAGTTCTTCACAGCCGTCAGGTTGATTCTGATGTTCGTGGGCTGGTAAAGGGTCTTATGATCGAAAGCTACATTGAGCCAGGCAATCAGAAGATCGGACCAAACCATGTATATGGTAAATCCATTACAGATGCTTGTCTTGGATGGGAAGAATCTGAGAAGCTGCTTTATACAATCGCTGAGATGTGCTAGCGCCTGTTTGAAAAATCATTTCCGCAATCTACACGCCCCACTTTGCGGTATATTTTCAGAAATAAAATTTATTTATCTCCTGTATTCTGATTTCGGAATGCGGGAGATTTTTCAGACACGCTCTAATATCTTTCGATAGAATTTTCGGTCAAACATTTTTATAATACAAGAAAGAATCTTACTTTGCAGAATTTTCATTACATAAAAAAGAATCCTGCTTGCAGGATTCTCCGCCTGCGGCGGGTCGCCTCGAGCGACAACTACCTTTCCGCCGCAGTGCGATCCTGCCCGGTAGGGCTTTTTATGTAATAGGAAATTCCAACGGAATTTCCTATTACATAAAAAACTGCCCACAGGTCTCTCCCATGGACAGTTATCATCTTATTCGATCTTCTCAATGTCTTGGATGTGCTTTCATATACACATCTCGCATCCGGTTAATATTCATGCTTAAATATACCTGAGTCGTAGAAATATCGGAATGTCCCAGCATTTCCTGGACGCTTCGGATGTCTGCTCCATTCTGCAGCATATGTACTGCAAAAGAATGTCTCAATGTATGTGGCGTAATATCTCTGTGAATTCCAGCCTCCTGGGCATAGCCTTTCAGCATTTTCCAGAATCCCTGACGGCTCATGGCCTTACCGGAGCAATTTGTGAACAGCGCATGCTCTGAATCATCTTTCACAAATACCTTACGTCCCTCTTCAAGATAAAGATTCAACGCTTCCTTGCTTACATTTCCAATCGGAATGATACGCTCTTTATTCTCCTGGCAAACCACATAGCCAAGCTGAAGGTTTACATCTGTGGTCTCCAGATGGATCAGTTCGCTGACACGCATACCAGTGGCATATAAAAGCTCTAACATAGCCTTATCCCGAATTCCCTTAGGCGTAGTCAGATCTGGCTGCTTCAAAAGATCGTCAACTTCCTGAATACTGAGAATCTCCGGAAGCTTCTTCTCTACCTTTGGAGATTTCAGATTATCTGTGGGGTTCTCTTCCATCTTCCTAAGTGCAAACATGTGTTGAAAAAAAGCACGCATGGAAGCAACACTTCTTGAAATAGTGGATGACGCGAAGTTCTCTTTCTCCATATAATCCATGTATCCCATAAGATCAAATTCACGGACATCTTCCGCTTTCATAATCCCCTTCATTTCCAGGTATGCAGCCATCTTGTTCAGATCCCGCTGATAGGAAACCTCTGTATTCTGGGATGTTTTTTTCGTATTATGTAAGTATTCAATAAACTCGCGTATTTCCTGTTCCATATTGTTTACTTCCTGTCTCTTTTGTTATAAATTCATTTCATATAGTCCACGATCATACTGCTTTAGACCATGTTTGAAAAAGATTCTGGAGCGTGTTTGAAAAAGGCTTTCTGTAAGATGTGCGTCACAATTTGTGGGAGATTTCGCCCGGAATTCCTATTGTCCATTGCATTTGCTCTTTCACGCTTTATTGCAGGAACGGGCTACCTCCCCACAATAACTGATCTTAAAATGTATTTGTATTATACTTTGTAATTGACATAAAATCAAACCTTTTTTTCGGCCAAAAATCGTATAAAAACAAGCTTTTTTTGCCCATTTTACAAAATAACGTCGCTTTTATGGTAACCAATACTATATCTTGTATTTTTCATATTATTCTCATTCAAAAAATTTCGAAAAATCCAGAATTTTGTTTAAAATCCATGGATTTACACGCCATTCCAAAAGAATTCCCACACCGTATAAAGCTGTATATAAGAGCACTTTCAGGAGATAAGCGCTTACTTTCTGTGGAAAAATTCCATGATTGCGCCAGATTCCCATAGATTCCCTGTAGACCATCTGATACACCGAATCCCATAATGGCAGATAGATCAGATAATGCGGAAAAAGAAGTGCTACGGCAACTGCGCCTCCGGTAAGTCCGAACTGCAGAATAGACATGGAAAATACGATTCCCAGTCCAATTCCGGTAAAAAGCATCGCCATAATTGCCATAGGGACTCCAAATACAGTAAAACCACAGATTAGAGAAAGGAAAAAAATCCCACCGCGCATCCAGAGAATCTGCAAAAGATAATCGATTCCTCCTGCTTCTGTTTTCCCATAGGTTTCCAAAAGGTACACTGCGGAAAATGCCTGCTGCTTCCAGGAAAAACGGTATATAAAGTTCGGGATCAGCATTCCTGCAAGAAATCCTGCAAGCAGCAAAGTCAGTCCTGGAAAAAAACTTTTCTTTTTGATACTGAGTAAATTTTCCATATATTCACCCTGTACCATTGTACGCAAGCGATGATTTGATTATGAATTACATAAAAAAATTCTTTTTGATTTTCCATGAATCAGCCCATGCAAGCATAGCTCGTTCATGGCTGCCGTCCGGGACTTTCATAATAAAAACCGCCTCCGCATCCTTCATATAGTATGAAAAATGCGGAAGCGGTTTCTTAATATTTCTTAATGTAAATTAACTCCGATTATTTGGCATAATCAACAGCTCTGCTCTCGCGGATCACATTGACTTTGATCTGACCCGGATACTCAAGCTCAGCCTCAATCTGCTTCGCTATGTCTCTTGCGAGAAGTACCATCTCAGAATCATTCACATGCTCAGGAACTACCATAACACGGATTTCTCTACCAGCCTGGATTGCAAAGGATTTCTCAACCCCCTTGAACTGATTGGTAATATCCTCAAGCTGCTTCAGTCTGTTGGTATAAGTCTCCAGTGTCTCTCTTCTGGCACCTGGACGCGCCGCGGAAATCGCATCTGCTGCCTGCACGATACAGGCAATAAGGCTCTCTGGCTCCACATCACCGTGGTGTGCTGCTACCGCATTGATCACAATAGGTGATTCCTTATATTTCTTACAAAGGTTTACACCAATCTCAATATGGGATCCCTCAACTTCATGGTCAATAGATTTACCGATATCATGAAGCAGACCGGCACGTTTCGCCATGCGCACGTCTACACCAATTTCACCGGCAAGCAGACCGGAAAGCTGTGCTACTTCAATAGAATGCTTCAGCGCATTCTGTCCATAACTTGAACGGAATTTCATACGTCCAAGAAGTTTCAGAAGCTCTGGATGAATACCATGAACTCCAACATCCATAGCTGCATTCTCGCCATCCTCGCGGATCTGAGTTTCAACTTCTTTCTGTGCCTTCTCAACCATTTCCTCGATTCTGGCCGGATGGATACGTCCATCTACGATCAGTTTCTCAAGTGCTACTCTTGCCACTTCACGTCTGATAGGATCAAATGATGAGAGAACTACTGCCTCAGGAGTATCATCAATGATAAGGTCTACACCTGTCAGGGTCTCCATAGTACGGATATTACGTCCCTCACGTCCGATAATACGTCCCTTCATCTCATCGCTTGGAAGCTGCACTACGGAAATAGTAGTCTCGGCAACATGGTCTACCGCACATTTCTGAATGGCATTTACCACATATTCCTTGGCTTTCTTTCCTGCCTCTTCCTTCGCCTGGCTCTCAAGTTCCTTGTAAAGTCTGGCAACATCAACTTTAACATCGTCTTCCACAGATCTGAGCAATTCTTCTTTTGCCTGTTCGGAGGTCAGACCGGAAACACGTTCCAGTTCCTGTACTCCTTTCAGCTCGAGTTCATCTACTCTCTTTTCTTTCTTCTGCAATTCAGCAAATCTCGCTGTGCACTCTGCCTCGCGCTTCTCAACTGCTTCAGCTTTCTTATCAACGGTTTCTTCCTTCGATAAGACACGCTTCTCATATTTCTGCAGTTCGTTTCTACGTTCCTTGGTTTCCTTCTCCAGTTCGTTCTTTGTACGGAGAGATTCTTCCTTTACTTCCAATAAAGTTTCACGTTTCTTTGTTTCGGCCGCTTTTAAGGCTTCATCAATGATGCCTCTGGCCTTTTCTTCAGCTGACCCAATCGTTTCTGCGTCTTTCTTAACTTTGTTATCCACAGAAACTTTACTAGTAATAGGAACTGCAATCAGTAGAGTGGCTACTACAGCGACAACTGCAACAATAATTGTTGTCACAGGAGCACCTCCTCAATATTTAGTTTTCATTGTGCAATCACAACAATACAAGTTTATCTTTTTTTTAGAATTATGTCAAGTTTTTCTACACAAAAATGAAATTTATATTTCGTCAAGGGTTCCTGTGAAAGTACTGAACAGCTGAATTTTGTTAAAAATTCCTTTCACAGGTAATATTCATCTCTTCAAGTACATGGGATATGTCCCCATAGGAAAAACCTCTTCTCTGAAGAAATCCCTGGAGTCTGCGCATTCCTTTTTCATCCAGAACAGTATCTGGCTGGCACTTCTTCTCTACTGCAACGCGGAGAATGGCCAGTTCATCTGGCTCTTCAATCTCTGCTGCCTCTTCCCAGGCTGCAAGGGCAGTCTCGCGGTCAATTCCTTTCCCTGAAAGCTCCTGGAGAATCTTCTGACGGCTCTTGGTTCCCATGCGGAAGGAAATATAATTCATGGCATAGCGGTAATCGTTCAGATACCCATAGGAACGCACATAGTTCATGGCATCCTCTGTGGCTTCTGCTGAAAAGCCTGCCTGACGCAGCCGGTCAGACAGGCCTTTCTCTGTACGGTCCATATGCTCCAGAAGAAGCATTGCCTTTCTTCTGGCATTCTTTTGCTCTTCAGGTGTAACCGCCATATTTTATTCCTCTTCTGCTGCCGGAGCGTCAGATTCTGGTGTAGTTTCTTCTTGCTTCACATCCTGCTGCTCTTCTTCCTCACCTGGAAGAAGGTGATAATGGATACGAACCTTGCGTTCAATCTCATCGCAGATGTCCGGATGCTCTTTCAGGAACAGCTTGGCATTCTCACGTCCCTGGCCGATCTTATTTCCTTCGTATGCATACCATGCACCGCTCTTATTCACAATGGAATTCTCAGCAGCAAGATCAAGGATATCCCCTTCCTTGGAGATGCCGGTACCAAACATAATATCAAACTCAGCCTGCTTAAATGGCGGAGCAACCTTATTCTTAACAACCTTGATCCTGGTGTGGTTTCCAACCATCTCGCCGCCCTGCTTCAATGTCTCTACACGGCGTACATCAAGACGTATGGATGAATAGAACTTAAGGGCACGTCCACCAGTAGTTGTCTCCGGGTTACCAAACATAACACCAACCTTCTCACGGAGCTGGTTGATAAAGATCACAACGCAGTTAGACTTACTGATAATAGCGGTCAGCTTACGAAGTGCCTGTGACATCAGACGTGCCTGCAAACCTACATGACTGTCTCCCATGTCACCATCAATCTCTGCCTTGGGAACCAGAGCTGCAACGGAATCCACGATGATAATGTCAACTGCACCGGAACGAACCATGGTCTCTGTAATCTCCAGAGCCTGCTCACCATTATCCGGCTGGGAAATGTAAAGATTATCAATATCTACGCCGATGTTCTTCGCATATACAGGGTCAAGAGCATGCTCGGCATCGATAAAACCGGCAATTCCGCCTCTTTTCTGAACCTCGGCTACCATATGTAATGCAACAGTGGTCTTACCACTGGACTCTGGTCCGTAGATTTCTATAATACGTCCCTTCGGCACACCGCCTACCCCAAGTGCAATGTCAAGGCTCAGGGAACCGGTAGGAACAGTCTCCACCTGCATATTGGCACTGGACTCACCCAGTTTCATTACAGAGCCCTTGCCATATTGCTTCTCAATATGTCCAAGAGCCGCTTCCAGCGCTTTCTTCTTCTCTTCATTTATCATTATTCCGATCTCCTATTCTTAATAATCAGACAAGTCCGTAGTAATTTCTGTAATCATTAACCGGACTGTATAACCTGTTACCATTCACAAAAGGCACCTGGCAGAACCTTATCCGTGAACAGCAGCCAGGATCTGTTACTGTTCACTCCGTTCACAGTAACGCGCTTCGCGATGCACAGAAATCATGCAAAGCATGATTTCGCGCCGCAATTCTCGGGTTTTCTGTGAACTTTGTTCACAAAAACACCTCGCGGAACATTACCAGTGAACAGCAGCCAGGATCTTCTTGCTTGCGCAAATACGAACCTATGTTCGTTTCTCTGTAGTACATACTATCTTAAATCAGTTCACTTGTCAAGCCCCTACTCGCCATATAAAAATTTTATTTTTCATGTTAAGCCAAACGAACTGTAAAGTTATTTTCACCGGTGGAATCATCCCGGAATACGGGTGTGAAATTCTTGTATACCCGGAGACAGACAAAACTCCGGTAAATTTTGAAATGAATCGTATACGACTTTTATATTGTCGTTTTCCTGTCAGTAATTCTACTATATAGCAAAACATCCGGAATTACAAGAATTATTTCCTGCAACCCGGATGTTATTTACTATCCCATTACTGTTCACTCCGTGACCAGTAACACTAGCTGCTCTTATCCCTGGCTAAGCACGCTTCTGACATGATCCACTTCTTCCCTTGTTGCCTGAGCTGCCGGCACATAATAGCCTCTTGCACGGGCAATCTGGTAAATCTCCTCCTGGGACATCTCGCACTGATTTCTCATCTGTTTTAAGGTTTGTTTCAGCTGAGGATTCTCTGTCTGAGGGATCATCTCCCCATAACGGGTCAGTTCACCGTTAATTCCGGCAAGGGTATCTGCTACCATCACTTTTTCATTCATCTGCGGCACCTCCTACTGTAAATACTGCATAAGCTGATTTTTGCAGTCCACTGCCGACTGGGCAGACTTCTGGAAAAACTGTTTTACCTGGGCATCTGTAGCCTTACTTGCATACTCCTCCATTTTACAATGGGTGGTGTCAAATCCGCCGATCAGGTGACGTAAATTCTGTAAATCCAGTTCTGAAATTTGGTTCATATAACCTGCCTCCTGTTAAAATATGTTACTGTTCACTCCGTTCACAGCAACGCGCTTCGCGATGCACAGAAATCATGCATTTGCATGATTTCGCGCCGCACTTCTCGGGTTTTCTGTGAACTACGTTCACAAAAAACACCTCGCGGAATGTTACCAGTGAACAGTAACTAAAATATTTCTGTAGCGAAAACCAATAGTATGGAACCTTTGTTTTCGACAGCCTTCAAATGTCCATATATACAAAATACAGGAGAAAATTAATCTCTCCTGTATCCTGAGGCGGACACTTTACAGAAAGTAGTATGTCCGAATTTCATCTTATTATGTACCGTATATATTATGTACCATATATATCTATATCCGTACTTTAAATGGCATATTTCTTACAGAATCCTTATTCCCCGATCAGCCAGTTGTACATCTCTTCATACTGGCGTGCGGAATTACTCCATGAGAAATCCTTTGCCATAGCCCGGTCTACCATCTTATTCCATTCGCGCTTCTTGTCATAGTAAATGTGCTCTGCATAGCGGATCGTGGAAAGCATCTCATGTGCATTGTAATTGCTGAATGAAAATCCGGTTCCGGTTCCTTCGAATTCATTGTAAGGCTCTACCGTATCCTTCAGACCACCTGTCTCTCTGACGATTGGAAGAGTACCATAACGAAGGCTCATCAGCTGGCTCAGACCGCATGGCTCAAACAATGACGGCATCAGAAATGCATCAGAAGCTGCATAGATTCTGTGAGACATGCTCTCATCGTAATAAATCTGTGCAGAAACCTTGCCATGATATTTCCAGTCAAAGTGACGGAACATATTCTCATAGCGCTCATCTCCTGTGCCAAGAGCTACAATCTGTACACTATCCTGACAAAGCTCGTCCATGATATAAGCGATCAGGTCAAATCCCTTCTGATCTGTCAGACGGGAAACAATACCAATCATCATAGCCTTCGGATCCTGCTCAAGTCCTAAATCTTTCTGTAGCTGGATCTTATTCTTAACCTTCTCCTTACGGAAGGTGGTAGCATTATAACGAGCTGACAGATTAATATCTGTCTCCGGATTAAAATCATTATAATCAATACCATTTACAATACCACGCAGACTGTTGGAGCGTGCACGGAGCAGTCCGTCCAGACCTTCGCCATAGAACGGTGTCTTGATCTCATCTGCATATGTATTACTTACTGTAGTAACAGCATCTGCAAATACAATACCACCCTTCAGGAAGTTGCCATCCTTGTATGCTTCCAGCTTATCCGGTGTAAAATAGTAATCGGAAAGTCCTGTGAGCTCCTTGATTGTCTTCACATCATATACACCCTGGAATTTCAGGTTATGTATGGTCATGATGGTCTTAATTCCCCAGAAAAACTGATTCTGCTGGAAGCTGTCGTGCAGATAAACCGGAACAAGACCTGTCTGCCAGTCATGGCAGTGAATAATGTCCGGGCGGAAATCGATTACCGGAAGTACGGAAAGCACTGCCTTGGAGAAGAATGCAAATTTCTCCAGATCCCACGGAGCACTGTCATATGGCTTCGGTCCACTGAAATAATACTCATTATCTATAAAGTAGAACTTAATGCCATCATACTCCATCTGAAGAATACCTACATAACAGTTCTTGTATCCAAGATCCATGTAGAAGTGTGTGACATATTCCATTTTATCTTTCCATTCCTGCTTCATGCAGGCATATTTCGGTAAGATCACGCGAATATCAAAATAACGTTTATCAAAGCATTTCGGCAGTGAGCCGGCTACATCAGCCAATCCTCCGGTCTTAATAAAAGGCACTGCCTCTGATGTTGCAAAAAGAATTCTTTTCATTCAAAAAACCCTCCTTAGTAATAGCAAATAGCGTTACTGCCACTTAATGCCAGTAACCTGCTTCTGTCTTTTATTATACCCCAAATTCGGCTCATTGGAAAGAACGATTTTTATATTCCAGTCTGATTTTGTCAGCAATCAGTGCAATAAACTCGGAATTGGTAGGTTTTCCTTTCCCATTGCTCACTGTATAGCCAAACAGCTGGTCAATGGTATCCATTTTTCCACGGCTCCATGCAACTTCAATGGCATGTCGGATAGCCCGCTCCACGCGGCTTGGCGTTGTCTGATGGCGTTTGGCTATGGTTGGGTATAAAATTTTTGTAATAGAATTCAGCATTTCCATGTCATTTACGGATAAAATAATAGCATCCCGCAGATACTGATAACCTTTAATATGTGCAGGTACTCCGATTTCATGTATGATATCTGTCACATCCGTTTCCAGATTTCCTGAATTGTAAGTATTTTCCTCTTCCTTTTGTCTTGGACGGTTCATTTCCCTAACGCGTCTCTCTCCCGCCCGGCGGATGTGTTTGATTCGGTTCAGCAGCATTTTGTTGTCAAAAGGCTTCAGCATAAAATAATCTGCTCCAAGATCAAAAGCGTCCTCTGTGATCCGCTCCTGTCCCACTGCCGAAACCACAATAAATGACGGCACTTTTTTCAAATTTTCATCGTGACTGAAGCGCTCCATCACTGAAAGTCCGTCTACTTTTGGCATGATAATGTCCAGTACAACCACGTCAGGCTGTTTTTCCTTTATGATGTTACAGATTTCTTCTCCATTATGTGCTTTTCCAACCAGTTTCAGTTCTTCGTCCTGATCAATGATCTTACTCAGTACCTCCACCATTTTCTCATTATCGTCCGCAATTGCCACATTCAATTTTTCCATGAGGCCATTCTCCTTCTACTATTTTGAAAATTCTCCGGCAATCCACAGCCGGAAAGTTGCTATATTTCTGATATCAGGAAGCAAACGCGTTTTTCTTCCCAATATCTTCCTATCACCTGTACAAAACAGCAGGGCCCTGTTTGCTCTTGCACATTTTTCAGAAAAATTTTCCTTTGCTGTAACAACGTCTATTATAGTGGAACTGCCATGGGGAAATCAAGCCGAAACTGCCGTTTTTACTGCATTTTCGTTCGATTAGTTTCGAGCTTTTTTGCGTCTTTTAACGACAATAATTTCATTTTTTCTGAGGGGATTTTTATATTAAGACAGCGTTTTACACCGACTCTCAATTTAACACAGTTTATTTTTTTCGCGTTTTATGATTGAAAGATATGGAACAGGTTCATAAAAATACAAGAGTGAAATCATGATTTTTCTCCATACTAGTACAGTGAAAATTAAGTTTCTGCTATATTGACACAGTATATGAAAAATCAGACAAGTCACTATAGCGGTTACTTAATATTTGCTGTACCAGCACAGTGAAAAACAAAAGAAAAGGATGTGAAAACATGTACCAGAAACGAAAATACAAACATTTTATCCTGCTCTGTCTTGTCCTTGACCTTCTGACAATGGTATTTCTGGGATATCGTTATCTGGACCGGAAAATTCCGGATGAAATACACATTGACAAAAATTCAGGACTTGACCTTTCCCAGATTTCCAATCTTCCTTTTGTATCTTTCGGAGATACAATCACTGCTTCCGGGGAAGGCAGCTACCAACTGCCTTGCAGACTTTTTGGAAAAATAGCTTTCAAGAATATTAAAGTGAAACCAACAGAGGCAGACACCATTCTGGTCAGCGGCAGCACAGTGGGGATTTACATGGAAACAGACGGAGTTCTTGTGATCGACACCGGAGAAATCCTTTCTAAAAATGGGCAGATGCAGGATCCGGCAAAAAATATTTTAAAGCCTGGCGATTATATTGTTGCACTAAATGAGCAGAAAATATCCTGCAAGCAGGATTTAATTAACGATCTGGAAACTATTGATGGAAAGCCTGTTACGGTAAGCGTGCGAAGAAATAACAGTACCATTCCGGTCTCTCTCTCCCCGGCACAGGATGCTTCCGGAAAGTACAAGCTTGGAATCTGGGTCCGGGATGATACCCAGGGAATCGGAACCCTTACCTATGTAACAAAAGACGGAAATTTCGGTGCTCTTGGCCATGGAATCAGCGATATCGACACAGGAAATCTTTTGTCAATAAAGGGAGGAAATCTTTACTGTGCCCAGATTCTCGGAGTGCAAAAAGGAGAAAAAGGAAGTCCCGGAGAACTTTCCGGGCTGATTCGTTACAGAAATGACAATGTGATCGGACAGATTCGTGTAAATAGTTCAAATGGAATTTACGGCAGTTTCACCAGCAGTTCTGGCAATAATATTACAGAGCTCCAGGCCGCAGCTTCTGCTTCAGATGATACGGTCAATGCTTCTGAAAGCTTTAACCAGTCCAAAACTTCTTTCTGGGATTTTGCAGACAGTTTTTCCGGAAATGATTCTCTGCCAATTTCCCTCCGCCAGATGAAAATCGGCTACAAACAGGAAGTACAGACCGGTCCGGCTTCCATTCTGTGTGATGTAGGTAATGGAGTAAAAGAATACGATGCAGAAATCACCAGAATCGACATGAACCACGAGGACACTAACAAAAGTTTCGTCATCCATATCACCGATCAGCGGCTTCTTAACACCACCGGCGGCATTGTCCAGGGCATGTCAGGCAGTCCCATCCTGCAAAATGGAAAAGTAATCGGTGCGGTAACCCACGTTTTTGTCCAGGATGCGGCAAGTGGGTATGGAATTTTTATTGAAAACATGCTGGAGCGTGTCTGAAAAAGGCTTTCTGCAAGATGTGAGTCACGATTTGTGGGAGATTTTGCCCGGATGAGGGCGCCGTAGCGGACTACGGCGCCCTCATCCGGGCAAAATATACCGCAAAGTGGGGCGTGCAGATTGCGGGAATGATTTTTCAGACTCGCTCCGGAGCCTGCCTGAAAAAGCTTCTGATATACTCAGAAATCCCCTGTCAGACAGGAGCCTGTCTCACAGAGGATTTCAACTTACATGTTTGAAAACTCATTTTCTCAATCTACAAAAAGGAATTATGCCTTGCACTCCCTGGCCAGTTTTTTCATCTCCCTTGCATTTTCCAGCACAGCGCCAGTGATCTGGGCACCCCCAAGAAGACGGGCCAGTTCTCGGATGGAGGCTTCTTCATCAAGGGGATGGATCTGAGTGGTGGTCTTGGTGCCTTCAACCTGCTTCTCGATCTCAAAATGGGAATCTGCCATGGCTGCGATCTGGGGAAGATGGGTAATGCAGAGCACCTGATGATGATGCCCGATCACTGCCATTTTCTCAGAAACCTTCTGAGCAGTACGTCCACTGATTCCCGTATCTATTTCATCAAAAATCAATGTTTCGATCTGGTCACGGTCTGCCAGGATTGCCTTCAGTGCAAGCATAATTCTGGAAAGCTCACCGCCGGATACGATTTTACCAAGGGGCTTCAGACTTTCTCCCGGATTTGTAGAAATTTCATACTGAATTTCATCATAACCATTCTCTGTAAAACTGCTTCTTCTGGAAAACGTGATGGCAAACTGTACATCCAGGAAATTTAAGTCTTTTAATCCCTGAATTACCTTTTCCTCCAGCTGATGGCTGTATTCTTTACGAATTTCCGAAAGACGGCTGCAGGCCACTTCCAGCTTTTTTTCTGCCTTTTTCAGTTCTTCCCTGGAAGCCTCGAAAATTTCTTCATACTTCTGAAGTTTGTTCAGCTTTTCCTGCTGTTTTTTCTGGTATTCCTGGATTTCTTCGATACGCTGACCGTATTTGGCTTTCAGACCATTGAGCAGATCCAGGCGGCGCTCTGTCTCATAAAATACGGATTCATCAAAAGTCATGTCATCCATATAGGAGGACAGCTCCCTGTTAAAATCATTGAGCAGTCCGTCCACTTCGCTTAAGGTCTGGGAAAGGGATTCCAGCTGTTCATCGTACTCTGTCACTCTGGAAAGCTCCCGAAGAGCCTCTCCCACTGCTTCCCCAGCTCCCTGTCCATCATATCCGGTAAGGGCATGGGCACTTTGCAGGGAATCGATAATTCTGCGTCCATTGGAGAGCTTTCGATATTGCTTTTCCAATTCTTCGTCTTCTCCTGGAACCAGAGATGCTTTCTCAATCTCATTGATCTCAAATTCCAGAAAAGCCATTTCCCGATTCTTCTGCTCTTCGTCCATATCAAGGGATTTCAGTTCTGCCTGACATTTCTTATATTCCTGATAGGCAGCTTTCACCTTCTCTTTTTCCGGAAAGATTTTCTCACGGCCATAAGCGTCCAGGATTTCCAGCTGTTTCTCCTCATAGAGAAGGGACTGGTGCTCATGCTGCCCGTGAATGTCAAGAAGACAGGCTGCAGCGGCCTTCATCTGGCTGACAGTGCTTGTCTCCCCATTTATCTTATTAATGCTCCTGCCGTCCATGATTTTTCTTGACATGAGGATCTGTCCGTCCTCCGGATAAATATCAAGTGCGGCAAGTGCTTCTTTTGCTTTCGTATTTTCAACCTGAAATAAAAGCTCTACCAGTGCATAGGGCGCATTTTCCCTGATCATGCTTCTGGATGTCTTTCCTCCCAGGATCAGCTGCATGGAACCGAGAAGAATGGACTTACCGGCACCAGTCTCACCGGTGAGGATATTCAGCCCTGGTCCGAATTCCACTTCAATTTCATCTATGAGTGCAAGGTTTTTTACGTGTAAATGTACTAACAAGGTTGACCTCCTTACGTTACTGTATATTCAAATGGACAGTAACTCCTTACTCTTTTCTCATACCCTTATAAACAGGTCTAAATGCCATATGTAATGTCAGGCAACGCTATGCTTCAAAGCCACACATGCCCTTCAGATAGTAACAATCGAGCAGGAAATTCCTGCCCGATCCACTTTATGTTCTCAGTCAGCTCTGAAACCCGATTGAAACTTCCGGTCATGCAAACTGTTTCCATTTTTATCTTCTGTTCAAAATACTGCCCAGCTTCTCCATGACACCCTCCGCCAGCTCAGAGCTTTTGCAGGCACACATAATCGTGTCATCTCCTGCAATACAGCCCAGGATTTCCGGCCATTTCAAGGCATCCAGAGCTGTGGCAACTCCCATTGCCATTCCGGTAACTGTTTTGATCACTACCAGATTCTGTCCAACCTCAATGGACACAACCGCATCATTTAACACTCTTGTATACTGGTCCCCAAGCCCTGGCTGTGTATCCTGCAGGATGGCATAGCGGGATTTCCCGTCTTTTCCTGCAACCTTGGTCATTTTCAGTGCACGGATATCTCGTGAAACCGTAGCCTGTGTCACCTTAAAACCGGCTTCATTCAATCTGGCTGCAAGCTCTTCCTGTGTATCTATGTCATATTCTTTTATCAGTTCGATAATTTTCTCATGTCTTGCTAATTTCACTTCTTAACCTCCCCTGCAAAGATTTTCTGCCCTGAAGTCTGTTAAAAAAGGCTGTCACTTACAATACCCCTTTTTCAAACAAGCTCTGAATGAACCTTTGCAACGCATTCTGAAAATGATATTATCAATAAAATTCCCATACTATGATCAATACTTATAATAATATTTGTATTCTGATACATTAATAAAAATCAGCTATCCCTCATTTTCTGTCTCAACACTTCAACGAAACTAAGATGATTCAGCTTCAAAATCCTGGTTTTCACCTCTGCCTTTCGGATCACAATCTTATCTCCTGTGATCATTGGAATCTCAGAATCCCCATCAAAAGAAGCCAGTCCTTTTTCGCAATCCTGGTGACGTCCCTCTCCCATTTCCACCGTAATCACATCTTCCGCCGGGAAAACAATGCTTCGGCTGTTCAGAGTATGTGGCGCGATCGGTGTCATAATCGTCATCTCTCCACTTGGTGAAACAATAGGACCGCCAACAGAAAGGCTGTATCCTGTCGAACCTGTAGGTGTGGAAATAATAATTCCATCAGCGTTATAAGAGTTCAGATATTCGTCATTGACAAAATTTTTAAATCTTACAACACGAAGGGGACCTTCCCTTGCAATTACAATGTCATTTAAGGCAATATCCTTGCCGATGACCCTGTCTCCCCGGTAAACAGTCCCGGAGAGCATCATTCTCTCTTCCACCTCGTAGACATCCTCCGTAAGCTTGTCAAGAGCCTGGTATACAGACTGCCTGTCCACCTCAGCCAGAAAGCCCAGATTTCCAAGATTGACTCCCAGAAGGGGAATCTGACTGCGCTTCTTATCGTGAGCCGCCTGAATGTCTCTGGCCGCCTGCAGAAGGGTTCCATCACCGCCAAGTACGATAATGCACTGTGTTTCTTCTGGAATCTTTCTTGGATCCGTATAGTGGAACGGACCTGCGGTCTGTCTTCCAGCAAGCTGAACTTCACAGTGTCCGCCTCTTTTTCCAAGATAATCCACTACCCGGTCTGTAAATTCCAGATTTTTATCTTTTTCATTGTTGGTTATAATATAAAACTTATTCATAACAAAGTCCTGTATCTGTTTACTGCCCCTGTAAGCAACAGCATTCAACTGCATACTATTTTTCTGCCGGTTTATCCAATGCTCCGTGTGCCTGTGCAACCACATCCTCCACTTTCACAGTAAGACTGTCCGGAACCTCCGTTCCCTCCGGTCTTTTCTTCAGATGCAGAAGATATTCAATATTTCCCTCTGGTCCTTTGATCGGAGAAAAAGAAAGATGGCATGGCTCGAGGGAAATACTCATAGCGAAATCCCTCACCTTCTCTATCACTTCCTCGTGTACAGCAGGATCACGGACAACCCCTTTCTTTCCCACCTTTTCCCTGCCAGCCTCAAACTGGGGTTTTATCAGGCAGACGATCTCGCCATCCTCTGTAAGAAGGTTTCTCACAGGTCCCAGTACCTTTGTCAGGGAAATAAAGGAAACGTCAATAGAGGAAAATGCAGGTTTCTCCTGGATATCCTCCGGTACCACATAGCGAATGTTGGTTTTCTCCATGCACACAACTCTTGGGTCGTTGCGAAGCTTCCAGTCCAGCTGGCCATATCCCACATCAATAGAATATACCTTCACACCGCCATTCTGAAGCATACAGTCTGTAAAACCGCCTGTAGAGGCGCCTACATCCATGCACACCTTCCCCTCAAGACTTACATCAAATTCATTCATTGCTTTTTCAAGCTTCAGGCCGCCACGGCTTACATATGGAAGAGTGTTTCCTCTGACTTCCACTTTCACCGTTTCAGCAAACATGGAACCTGCTTTATCTTCCTTCTGACCATCTACATAAACCTGTCCGGCCATGATATATGCTTTTGCTTTTTCTCTGGAAGGTGCAAGAGCGCGCTCCACCAGCATCATATCCAATCGTTTCTTCATTCTCTTATTCCTTCTGAATAGCTACTTGAAATTTTCTTTATCTTCTCTGCGATGGCATTGGCGCTAAGCCCCAGCTGTACCCTAAGACTGTCCACACCTCCATGAGGCACAAAACGATCCGGAATAGCCACCGGCAGCACCTGGATACCAGGATGATATTCTTCCATATAACCGCATACCTGCTGTCCAAAGCCACCATTTTGCACATTTTCTTCTACTGTTACCACCAGACTGTGATTCCGTGCCAGCTGATCCAGCAAAGCTGTATCTAATGGCTTTACAAATCTGACATTTACAAAAGTAGGATCAATTCCTGCCTTCTGTAATTCACTGCAGACATCTGCACAGATCTCCACCATGCTTCCAAGTGCCAGAACTGCTACCTTACAACCGCTGTGAAGGACTTCACTTTTCCCCATCTCCACAGCTGTCTGATATTCCTGCAGCCCCTGATATGCGTTACCTCTTGGGTAACGGATTGCTACCGGGCCATCCGCTTTCACAGCAAAGCGAAGCATTTCCTTTAACTCCCAGTCATTCTTCGGTGCCATCACTGTCATTCCAGGCATCATACTGAGATAGGAAATGTCAAAATTGCCCTGATGTGTCTCACCATCTGCACCAACAAGCCCAGCCCTGTCCACTGCAAAGATCACATGAAGCTTCTGCATGCACACATCGTGAAGCATCTGATCCACAGCTCTTTGCAAAAAGGAAGAATAAATGGCAACCACCGGGACTACTCCGCCAAGTGCCAGTCCGGCTGCAAAGGAAACTGCATGCTCTTCTGCAATTCCCACATCAAAGAACCGGTCCGGAAATCTCTGGGAAAACTTTTTCAGCCCGGTACCATCAGGCATGGCAGCTGTAATGGCAACCAGCTTCTCTTCTTCTGCCGCTACCTGGCACAAAGCATCTGCAAACACATCCGTATAGCCTGGACAGACCTTCTTCTGGGTTGGCTTTCCAGTCTTGATATCAAACGGTCCAATTCCATGAAACATATCCGGGTTCTGTCTTGCAGGTTCATAGCCACGTCCCTTTTCTGTAAGAACATGAACCACAACCGGTCCCTTCACACGCTTTGCCTCATTAAAAAGGCGCATCATCTGGCGCATATTATGCCCGTCCACCGGTCCAAGATAGGTCAGTCCCATATTTTCAAAGAGCATTCCTGGAATAAAAAGCTGCTTAATGCTGCTTTTCGTCCTTCTCACAGCATCCACCATAGCGGTTCCCACACGGGGAATCTTTTTTACCGCCTTATTCAGGCTCATTTTCATTCCGGTGTATGCTTCTGCAGTACGGATCGCACTGAGATAATTTGACATTCCTCCTACATTTGGAGAGATTGACATATTATTGTCATTTAAAACAATTATAAAATTGGTATCCAATTCGGCTGCATTATTCAGCGCCTCATAAGCCATACCGCCTGTAAGCGCACCATCGCCGATCACAGAAACCACATGATAATTCTCTCCAAGAAGATCCCTTGCATGCACATAACCAAGGCCTGCAGAAATAGAATCTGAGCTATGTCCCGCGTCAAAAGAGTCGCAATTGCTCTCCCCTCTTTTTGGAAAACCACTCAGTCCGCCTTCCTTGCGCAGGGTCTCAAATTCACCTTTTCGTCCGGTGAGGATCTTGTGAGTGTATGCCTGATGGCCTACATCCCAAATCAGCTTGTCATCTGGAAAATCCAGTACATTATGCAGTGCCAGTGTAAGTTCTACCACTCCAAGATTGGATGCCAAATGTCCTCCTGTCCTGCTGACGGATTCAATCAAAAAGCTTCGTATTTCTTCTGCCAGCTGAGGAAATTCAGCCAGAGGAATTTTGTGAATATCGTTGGGCTTTTTTATTTTATCCAGAATCATTTGTATCCTTCTTTCACTTCCTGCGTCCCACCAGCTCGTTCACCAGAGTAAACAGGAATTCATTTTTCTTATTCAGTCCTTCAAGCAAAGTGACTGCCTCATCTGACAGCTTCTTCACCTGCTGCGAGGCTTTCTCAATTCCCATAAGTGTCACATAAGTAGTCTTATGATTCTTCTCATCACTGTGAATTGGCTTTCCCAGCTCTTCCTCGGTGCTGGTCACATCCAGGATATCATCCTGGATTTGGAAAGCAAGGCCGATATTTTTTGCTGCCTTTTCTACTATAGCAATCTCTTCTTCTGTGGCACCTCCGAGAATTGCGCCTGTCATCACAGAGGCTTCAATAAGTGCAGAAGTCTTATTCTCATAAATATAATCAATCATCTCACGGCTCATAGGCTTGCCGTCATTTTCCACATCCACACTCTGTCCGCCAAGCATTCCGTAAAGTCCGGTCTTATGAGATATCACCTTCAGCGCCTGAATCACATGTGCCTGACGATCTGGTGTATCTGCCTTGTCAAAAGCTGTAAGCATCACTTCATAAGCATAATTGAGAAGTGCCACACCACTCAGAACCCCCATGGCTTCCCCATAAACTTTATGGGTGGTAAGACGTCCTCTTCGGTAATCGTCATTATCAAGAGCCGGAAGATCATCATGGACCAGTGAATGGGTATGAATCATCTCCATAGCTGCCATAAAAGGATATGCCAGCTTCTCTTCTCCTCCAAACAGCCTTAAGGTTTCCAGGATCAGCATAGGGCGAAGGCGCTTTCCGCCTGCCAGAATACTGTAATTCATTGCCTGTGCCATAGTCTTCGCAAAACCTTCCTCTGCCGGAAGATAAGACTGGATCACTTTATTAATTTCTTCTGTTCTTTTTTTTAATTCATCTTGAAAATTCACCAAGGCTACCATCCTCATTCATCTGCAGCATTTTTTTCTCTACAGTATCAAGCTTATCATTGCAATATTTCAGAAGCTCCATTCCCTGTTTATAAAGACGAAACGAATCTTCCAGGGAGGTCTCACGGTCTTCCAGCTTTCCCGCCAGAACATCCAGCTCTGAAAAAGCCTCCTCCAGAGTTTTCTCTTCTTTTTTCTCATCAGCCATTATCCCGCACCTCCATCTTTATCGCTGCGCACATTGTACACAGAAGCCTTTTATGGGCTATGCACGATCTGCACGCTGACTTTATTTTTCACAGTCTGTATCTGCTCCGTAACTGCTGGCTTTTGTATTCTGTACAGACGCCTCTATTGTACCATCTGTAACATAAATCAGCAGACTATCCCCTTGTTTTACCTGGGAAACGCTTGTCAATGTCTTTCCTTCCTTATCAGAAACATAGGAGTAACCCTGATTCAGCTTCCGAAGAGGAGAAAGACCGTGAAACCGTTCCAGATAGAGGGACAGTCTGTGTCTTTTATCTTTTATCTTTTGTTCCATGGCAGACTGGATTCGTTCCTGCACATCTGCCGCATACTGCTGACGGTCACGCAGACGGCTCTCCGGATTCAGATACTGAAGACGTGTTCCATATCTTTCCAGTTTTGCCCTGTTTACGTCAATTTTATTCCACACTGCCCGTTCCAGCCGTTCCTGATACCCTTGCATGGAGTTCAAAAGAGTCCGGCAGTCAAAATAGGCGAGTTCTGCCGCTGCTGAAGGTGTAGGGGCACGAAGATCCGCCACAAAATCCGCGATGGTAAAGTCAGTCTCATGTCCCACTGCAGAAATTACAGGTGTATGGCACTCAAAAATCGCCCTTGCCACCTCTTCTTCGTTAAAAGCCCATAGTTCCTCGATAGAACCACCGCCCCGTCCTACAATGATCACATCCACGCCTGCCTCGTCCAGCATGCGGATACCACGTACAATACTGGCCACTGCTCCCTCTCCCTGCACAAGTGCCGGGTAAAGAATACTCTGGATAAAAGGATTTCTTCGGGTGGAAACGTTGATAATATCCCGGATCGCAGCACCTGTAGGAGATGTGACAATCCCCACTCTGTGGGCAAATTCCGGTATGGGCTGCTTATACTCCTGTGCAAACATTCCCATATCCTCCAGCTCCTGCTTCAACGCCAGGTATCTTTCATAAAGCGCACCAGCTCCCTCTAAAGTAATCTCCTTCGCATAGAACTGATATGCGCCATCTCTTTCATAAACATCTACTCTGCCCCCGGCTATCACCTTGTCTCCGTCTTTCATGCGGAAAGCAAGACCTTTTCTGGAACCTGCGAACATAACGCATTTCAGTGTGCCGCCTTCGTCCTTCAAGGTAAAATAGATGTGTCCTGTGGAGTGGTATTTACAGTTGGATACCTCTCCCTTTACATAAATATTCTGTAAAAAATAGTCCTGGGTAAACATGTTCTTCACATAGCGGTTTACCTGACCAACAGAATAAACATTATTCATTTTTATTTTCCGGTGCCCTGGAGCTTACATTGCGGTTGACAACTACCACCTTTTTGGAAGGATCCTTTACCTTGAAACCGGACTTCGGTCTTGCAGAGGTCTGTTCTTCTTTCTTAGAAGATGCCTTTCTTGCAGCAACCTTCTTATCCGGGTTGGCAATTTTTCCAAGGATTCCGTTTACGAATGCACCGGACTCTTCAGAACCGAAGCATTTCGCCAGTTCTACAGCCTCATTGATGGCAACTCCTACCGGCACTTCCTCTTTCTCATATTCAAGCTCATACACAGCCAGACGAAGAACTGTCAGATCAACACGGTTCATACGGCTTGTCTTCCATCCCATACTGATGCTGTTCAGCTTCTCATCAAGCTCATCTGTGCAGTTCATAATGTTCATATATTTGCGGCTGATATAGTCCCGGTCGCTCTCTTCCAGATTCTCAATATCAGCTAAATATAAAGCCAGCTGCTCTTCCATTTCTTTCTGTGTATTAAACTCACTGATAAAAAGCAGCTTAAAAATATGTTCTCTCTGTTCCCTTCTTCTCATGTTTCCTCCTACTATCTGTAACTCCCGAAAATCCCTGTAAAGAAATGCCAGCTCACGCAGACATTCATAGAAAAAAAAGGAAAGGTTTACTTTCCTTTTTTCGTTTACTTGCTTTTTTCATTCTCCATATCTACGCTTGCAATATGAATATTGACATCTGCAACCTCAAGTCCTGTCATGTTCTCAATGGCTGCTTTTACTTTCTCCTGAACCTTCTTGCTGGTCTCAAGGATATTCATGCCATATTCAATATTCAGGGTAAGGTCAACGCTTACCACACTGTCAACAATTTCAACCTTAACTCCCTTGGAGAGATTCTTCATTCCAAGCTTGCTTACCAGCTCATTGGTAATATTACCTGCCATGGAGGCAACTCCGTCTACTTCTGTAGCGGCAAGTCCGGCGATAATAGTAACGACCTCATCTGCGATCTGAACCTCACCGATTCCCTCAATATCCTGTATTTTATATGTTGTTCTCTTCTCTGCCATGCTTACAAACCTCCTAGGTTTAATCTGCCGGCTGCCGGAAAATTCGCATCTTTCCCCGAGGCCAGCGTCAAATCTGCCTTACGGCGTATTTACACGAAACGGACTATCCCACGCATCTGCGCAGTTCTATTTCTATCCGAGACTTTCTTTAATTATAGCAAAATGCGTCAAAAATGAAAAGAGTTATTTACTGAATTCTGTTAATATTAAATCCGGATTTCTGTCTTCTGTCATGCCCACACTCCATGCATTGATAAACAAAAGCAACGGATTGCCTTTCAGATCTGTAACCTTCTTCATGTCAGAAGTTCCGACGATCTTGTCCACCTGAATCTCATCCTTGTTCGCAATCCATCTGATGTGCTCATATGGCAGATTTTCCAGACGAATTTCTACATTGTACTCATTCTCCAGACGATATTTCAAAACATCAAACTGGAGCACACCAACAACGCCCACAATGATCTCTTCCATATTTCCGTAAAGCTCCTGGAAAATCTGGATTGCACCTTCCTGTGCGATCTGGTTAATTCCCTTTACAAACTGCTTTCTCTTCATGGTATCCAGAAGTCTTACCCTTGCAAAGTGCTCCGGTGCAAATGTAGGAATGCCCTCAAATGCAAATTTTTTTCCAGGCGTACAGATCGTATCTCCAATAGAGAAAATACCGGGATCAAATACACCGATAATATCTCCTGCATAAGCCTCCTCAACTACATGGCGTGACTCAGCCATCATCTGCTGGGGCTGAAGAAGTCTCATCTTCTTATCCCCCTGTACATGATAAACCTCCTGGGAGGCATCGAATTTGCCGGAGCAGATACGCATAAATGCAATTCTGTCACGGTGAGCCTTATTCATATTTGCCTGAATCTTAAATACAAAAGCAGAAAAATCATCGCTCATAGGATCAACAAGACCTGAGTCTGCCATTCTTGGAAGAGGTGACGTAGTCATCTTCAGGAAATGCTTCAGGAAAGTCTCAACACCAAAATTGGTAAGAGCGGATCCAAAGAACACAGGAGTCAGTTCTCCCTTACTTACCATCTCCTGATCGAACTCGGCACTTGCGCCATCCAGAAGCTCGATTTCCTCCAGAAGCTGTTCTTTCTGCTCCGGATCCATAACCTCAAGTGCATGAGGAGAATCCAGATCGATTTCCTCAATAGTTCCCTCCTTGGTACCTTTCTGGGTATCTGTGAAAGTAAGGATCTTATTCGTGTTGCGGTCGTAAACACCGCGGAATTTCTTACCGGAACCGATTGGCCAGTTAATAGGGCAGGTTGCGATTCCAAGCTCTTTTTCGATCTCGTCAAGAAGATCAAAGGTATCGTTGGCATCACGGTCCATTTTATTGATAAAAGTAAAAATAGGAATGTGTCTCATAACGCAGACCTTGAACAGCTTTCTGGTCTGTGCCTCAACACCCTTGGACCCATCGATTACCATAACTGCAGAATCTGCAGCCATCAGGGTACGATAAGTATCCTCTGAGAAATCCTGATGTCCAGGAGTATCCAGAATGTTGATGCAGTAACCGTCATAATGGAACTGCAATACGGAAGAAGTAACGGAAATACCTCTCTCTTTTTCGATCTCCATCCAGTCTGATACTGCATGGCGGGCCGTTGCCTTTCCTTTAACACTACCGGCCAGATTAATGGCTCCGCCATACAGCAGGAATTTCTCAGTCAGAGTAGTCTTACCTGCATCCGGGTGGGAAATGATGGCAAAGGTTCTTCTTTTTTCTATTTCTTTCGTATACTTCGACACGTTTAGCCTCCTATTTGAATTCTCTATTTCAGACACGCTTGTATTCTTATATTTTTGCAGCATTCCTATTCTAGTATAAGGACTGCTGCACTGTCAAGGGGGTATATCATGGATTTACTGTAGTATTATCACGGATTTACTGTAGTATCATCATCAATATCCACGGAAGTCTCCAATGATTCATCTTTGTTTACCAGTTCTTCCTCGCTTTCATTTAACGGCGTGATCACAATATTTTCCGGCGCAATTCCCGTTTTTCTTTTCACAATGTCTTCAATCTGAGCCCGTTTTGCATCTGTCAGATCTGCTTCCGGAACCACCACATCTGCCGTTTCTCCGGTAAGGTTTACGATCACATTTTCGAAGCCTTTGGCTTCCAGAAGAAGTTCTGCTGCCGACTCTTTTTCCGTCAGATCCGCCATGGAAACCATGGTGCTCACAGCCTCCTGCTTCTGGTCATCTCCCAGATCCTGGTTGTTAATAATAGCCTGCAGGTCTGCTTTATTCTGGGAACGGATCTGTTCTCTGGAAAGTTTGGCCTGGGCCGCAAAATCAGAAGCCGCAGTAAGTACAGCTTCCCCCGGCGTGCTGGTGGTCTGATCCTGCACATCCGTAAGGCTGCTATCCGCCCCGTTCTCATCCAGAAGGGCTGTTTCATCGGTCAGATCATAGTCCACATCCTCCAGAATACTGCTGCTGTCTGCGCTTGCCTCCTTATTTTTCAGGCCAAGATCTACATCTGCAAAATTCAGGTATCCTGCAATTGCGATCAGAACCGCCAGTGAAGTAATGATTACCTGGTTCTTTTTCAGAATCTTTTTCACTTTACCTCTCCTCATTTCATTTTCATTACTTTAATTTTATGGGCATCCAACTGAAATAATGCCATAACTCCTTCTACAATATTCCTGGAAACCACAGAATTATCTGCTCCTTCCGCCACGATCAGCACTCCGGTCACCGCCTGATTTCCAGAATCGTAGAAACTGCTGCTGTCTTTTTCTTCCCCCGTCATAAGGAGCACCTGCACTTTTCCCACTCCTTCTGTCTGGGATAAAAGATCTTCCAGTTTTTTCTCCAGAACTGTCCGTTCTGCATCCGTATTTTCCTCAGAAGAAGCAGAAAAAAAGGAACTGCTTTTTACTTCCGGGGAGCTAACCTTTTTATTGGATACCGGAAGTGCGATCACCGTAAGCAGAAGTCCCAGAAGGAGAAGAATCACCCATTGTCTGCTTCCCATTTTCCCAAGCAAGGACTTCACAGTTTTCTTCCCGGATTCCCCAGTTTGCTGCAAGTTCATCTTTTATCCCCCTCTCAAGCTCTCCATCTGGCACCGCCTTCGTCCACAGGCAGGCTTTTAACAGCTCCCCTTCTATATGTACTTTGCATGCCGTCACTTCTATGCCTTTCTTTTTCAAAGATTCCGGAATATTTTTCTCAAGCTGCTCCTCCACACCTTTTTCCAGAAGGCTTTTCTGAAGATTTTCCAGATCAAGAGTGAGCCGCTTTTTTTCCTCCTGCTGGTAAAGGCTGGAAAAGCTTTCCGGCAGTGTCTTAGCTTTTTCCAGAATGGAAAGCATGGGAGTGATCAGCATAGCCATCAGCAAAAGCCCCATAAAAAAACGCACATAACGCTGATATTTCCCGGTAGGCACCAGATGGATGAGCATAGTCAACAGAATATAAAATATGGCAAGGCATTTGATCCAGCTGTAGATGGCTTCTTTCATAATATATCACTTCCCGCATCCCATTTTTGTCTCATATCTCAGTCATATGATCAGGTTATTATGATTCATTTCCGCTTACTGTTACTTTTATCCGCCTACAGACGCCATGAGAATTATAAAGGTAAGCACACACAGAATTTCCGCAGTCAGCATGATCCGCAGAAGCAGGGCACAGCCTTCTCCCATTGTGCCAAGACAGCCTACGATTCGTTTGTCTGATACAGGCTGTGCCACTGCACCAAGGAAGCGATAGCTAAGGGATAGAAGACCATAATGAATCACAGGTCCGGCTCCTGCAAGAAGCAGAACCACCACTGCCATTGCTCCAAGACAGTTTTTCACAAGCAGTGCCCCTGCCAGAATCAATTCTGTTACCGCATTTACGGCATTTCCCACAGCCGGAATCGCTCCGGCAGTTCTGCCCAGGGCAGTTCGTTTGATAGCATCCATGGCAGGCGCAACCAACCCTCGTACCGCCTGAAGCCCAAGGACAGCCCCAAGCATGGTTTTCAGGCTCCAGCTGATCATAGTTTCCAGAAGCTCTGCCATCTTGCTTAACATATCCTCTTTGGAAAGATGGTTCACCATACAAAGAAGAACATACAGATTAGCCCCTGGCAGAATCAAAGTGAGAAGAAGCCATTCCACCAGCCACACCAGAAGAAGAACCCCCTGATAAAATACAGATGCCGTGACAGCTCCCGATGCTGCTGAAACTGCCACGAAATAAGCAGGTGCCAGGCCTTTCATAAACTGAGTCATCCACTCCAGCTGTTTTCCAAGGGAAACTCCAAGCTGCTGATAGCTGTTCATCAGAATGGTAAATAATAAAAGATATACCATGTAAAAACTTACCTCTCCAATCTGGCTGTTTTCAAATACCTCTGCAAAATTTGAAAAAACAGCAGCTGCCAGCACCAGAAGAAGAATGCGAAAAAAATTAGCCCGTTCTTTTTCCAGCCGGTCAAAAAAGAGGCTGCGCAGAAATTGCTGCACCGCCTCTTTTGAAAATACTGTTTCGCCGTTTATCATGTTTTTTAATGCTGTTCCTATGGAAAAGCTGTCCTCTTCCAGCATTTCATCCATTAAAGCCTGTACCTGTTCGAAAGACATGTCAGAAACCAGCTGCTCCGTAATGCCGTCAGAATCAGCGGAAGCTGCACGGTAACCAATACCTGCAGTTACTGTTTTCTCCGTTGTTTTCTTTGTTATCTCTTCCTCGGTTTCGACTGCTGTTTCACCTGTAAAATTCTCTGTTTCCATGCTCTCTGCTTTTACATTTATTTTCCTGTCTCCCATCAGAATCCATACTGCAAATAGCAATGCAGCAATTACCTTCCATGTTTGTTTTTTTCTCCAAAACCTCATACCATGAACTCCTGAATCGTCTTCAGAAGTGCCATAAGCACCGGCATGCTCAGCACCATCACCGACAATTTACAGAACAGCTCGATCTGAGCCGCTGTGGTGCTGTAGCCTGCATCTTTACAGATTCCGGAGGCAAACTGGCCAATGTAAGTAATTCCGATCATTTTTACCAGTGTGGAAATATATTCCGTATCCACCGGAAGTGTCTCCTGGATTTTTCCCAGAGATTCAAACAGATAATAAATTTTCCCCACAGCAAGTCCCATGATCACAAGACCAATTCCAACTGTAATAAAACAGGCGTATTCCGGTTTGGTTCCTTTCATAAGAAATCCAAGAATAACACCGCATACGCCTAGTAACGAAATCTTTATAATGTCCATTTTCCACCTCCTGAACACAGGTGACAGGATATTGGTGAATCAGATCACAATTCAAATAATTTTTTTATGCTGTCAAACAACTCATAAATATATGGTACGATCCAGAAGAGTACCACAAGAAGCCCTGCCAGGCTGACTAAAAAAGCCTGTTCCTCTCTGCCGCTGTGTTTCAGGACCTGAGAAAGTACGGAGACCAGAATCCCCACAGCAGCTATTTTGAAAATAATACTGACTTCCAAGGGGGCCTCCTTTCTTACCGTTATCTGCCTTTACATAACCGTTTTCCAGGCAATTTTCCCAGATATTATATGAAATTACCACAACAAAACTGCCAGCAGAATTCCTCCCAGAATTCCCATGCTCTGATATGTTTTCTGCTGCTTTGGCATAGCACTTTTCAGAGTCTTTATCCTGTAGCCTAGCTCCTCCTCCAGAAGTGTCAGCTGTGCCACCTGCATTTCCCTGTCCAGATATCCCAGTTTTTCGCCCAGAGAAAGAAAGCTTTCCCTCTCTTCCTCTGAAAGTCTGTAAAGGGGAAGCAGTCTTACCGCGCATTCCCTGAAAATCTCATCAAAGGTAATTCCAGGCCGCTGCTGAAGCCATCCTGCAGTTTCTTTGAGAAAAAGCCTGTACTCTCCTGGCATTTTTGCTGCAGCATCAAGAAAGGCATCTTCCAACGTCGCCCCTGTGCAGCGGATTTCCCCTTTCAGTAACAGAAGAAGCTGCGCCAGTTTTTCCAGAATTTTCAGTCTGGCTGTCAGTTCCATGCTTTTACACAGCCCAAGACCTGTTCCGGAAAAAAGGATCAGAATGATTCCTGCTGTTTTCAACAAGGCCTCCCATTTCTGTCATAAATTCCAAGTATGGTTCCTGCATGTTCTCCCTTGTCCAGGAAAATATACCGTTCAAACACTCTTCTTCTCACCAGCTTTTCAAAATAAGGCTGATGGATCACGTCCTCAATGGAATTCCCATGAGCAGTGGCGATCACTTTACATCCACTGTGGATCACAGATTCCACAGCTTTAAAGTCTTCTTTCCGTCCCAGTTCGTCTACAGCCACAACTGCCGGGGACATAGAACGGATCAGCATTTCCATCCCTTCTGCCTTCGGACAGCCGTCCAGAACATCTGTACGCATGCCAAGGTCATTCTGGGGAACTCCCTGATAGGAACCGGCAAGCTCACTTCTCTCATCTACAACGCCAACCGTTACCCCCGGCATTTTTTTCTTTTCCTCACCATTGCTCAGCTGACGGATAATATCCCGGAGCAGGGTTGTTTTCCCCCCTCTTGGCGGAGAAACGATCAAAGTATGGGCTACCCAGTCTTTTTTGCGGATATAGGGCATCACCTGGTCTGCGCAGCCTACCACTTCGTGAGCCAGACGTACATTGATACAGGAAATATATTTCATTCCCTGGATCTCATTGCCGTCAAGAATCACCTTTCCGGTAACACCTACCCGATGACCTCCCTGAACAGTGAGAAATCCCTGGCGCATTTCATCTTCATAGGAATAAAGGGAATAACCACTTATATATTCCATGGTTTCCTTCAGATCTTCCCTTGTCACCACGTATTTGCCATCATGGTCGGTAAGGAAACCCTCACCTCCGTCATAGGTGTAGAACAGCGGCCGTCCTACTCTTAACCGTATCTCATATATTTTGTCATAATCAAGGTTTGCATTCATCAACAGTCTGCGGATATTGCCTGCAAACAGGTTCTGAATCTGCTCTGCTTCTATGTTGTATCACCTCTCAATTTTAATATATGTGGACAATCCCGGATTCATTCTTAAATAAATCCCCCAGATTTCAGTTCTGGACACATTCTAATACTGGCTCACATTACTCTGTATGCTCTGCTGGTATTCTTCCGTTCTGGGAAGGCTCAGTTTTAAAACCCTGTCCACAATATTCACAGACGCTGAACTATATGCATAAGCAGCGGATTCAAACAGCACGTACAAGTCATCCCCATCCACAAAAATCTGTTCGATTCGTTCCGGAAACCGATAGCTGACAGCAGAATTCTCATCTACATAAAGCCTTTTATCGGATTTCTCATAAAATACCACTCTGGAAGGCAGAATTCCAAAGGAATGAGACAAAAGAAGCTTGTCGTTATAAAAAGTCATTCCCTGGGCCTGTTCGGAAATGGTGGAATAATCAAGGGGAACCGCCATCCCGAAGTTCATTCCCAGACCTTCATCCATAGTATTTATCAGGTTTCCCTGATCATCTACTGCATATCTTGCAATGGCACTGTCTGTATATTTTGTAAAACAGCCAACGTACAGACACCCATCATAAAAGGTCATAAAGGAATCACGGACGATTCCGTAAAGGCTGGCTACCTGGTTGGTCGCGATAGGATGCCTGCCTGCATCATAGTCATAATTTTCGATAGATTCCATGGTAAGGCTCACTGCCTGGGCAAGTTCCTGCGTATTTGAAGAATACCACAGAATCCGGTGTTCACTGTCATATGCCAGACCGCCAACATGTGGCTGTCCGGGCAAAATAATTTCTTTTATAAAACGATGCGATTCTTTGTTGATCATATAGATCACAGAGTTATGCTTTTTCGCATGGCAATAGGCACTTACAAAAACATAATCCTCTGTTACTGCCAGACCCTGCGGTGTCATAGTGGTACACATGGCCGGCATATCACCCTCACTGGTAAGAAGGGTTCGTGTTACTTTCAGGCCGGGAATAATATAGGTTCCGTATTCCCGCTCCTTTTTCCTGTCTTCAAAGGCAAATGCCATCAGCTCTTCTTTCTGGGAAAGCATCTGGATCTGTCCACGAAGAGTATAGTAAGCCGCTTCCTGATTAGTGGTTTTCCTCTTGGTGGGCGGCTCATTTCTGCCTCTGTATATAAAGGCATATGCCAGATAAGATCCCACGATGACCAGAACCATGATCAGGATCCTGAGCCAGAAAATGCGGTTTTTCCATTTCATCTTTTTCGTCATTTATCTGCACTGCTTCCGCAATAGTACTCTTTTGGTAACTGTTCTGTACCTTCACAACTACATGCTTTACAATTGCATGCTTCGCGATACACAAAAAATCATGCTTTCCATGATTTCACGCCGAAATTCCCGGGCTTTCTGTGAACTGTGTTCACAAAAACAACCTCGCGAAATACTGTCTCCTAAATAGTTACCTCTTTTTTTGTTATAATTTCACAACAGACATCATTATACTTTATCAGGTTTACGTTTACAAGAGGAAATTAGAACAGCCCGGTTTCTTCCAGAAACCGTGAAGGGGCACGCTCTTTATCGTACTGACGTCGCACATAACAGAGCATAAGTTCTTTCTTCGCCCGAGTCATGCCTACATAAAAAAGCCGGCGTTCTTCTTCCAAAGACTCTGCCAGAACAGCCTTTTTATAGGGAATGCTCCCTTCGTTTACATTCATAATATAAACTTTGTCGTATTCCAGCCCTTTTACCGCATGAAGGGTGGAAATTACAATCCCTTCCCTTTTCGTCTCCTGTTTTTTCGCCTGTTCAGCCAGCTTCTTTGTGTAATCCTCTATGTAGTTTTCCCACTCTTCCAGGTTTTTCATACCTTTGGCACTTTCCTGTATGCGGTCAAGGACCTCAAGAAGCTCCTCCGGACGAATTTTACGGTACTGGGCATATTCAATCAGATATTGCTCATAGCCCATTCCTTTTCGGATAAAATTCACTGCAGCATAGGGTGCCAAAGTGGAAAGAATCCGAAGATGTGTTTCCAGTGTGGTAATCCTGTCGCACATCCAGTCTTTATCTTTATAGAAATCTCTCAATGCAGAAAATGAGATTGTGGTCTGTGTCAGGGCATCCCTTGCTATATACCGGTTGGGGCGGTTCATGATTTCCAGGAAAAGCTTTCTCGTCCTGTCTCCTGCTGCCATTTTCAGATATGCCATCAGGTTTCTGCTGATCCAATGCCGGAACAGATTGGGCAGCTGTTCTTTCATGGTAAAAGGAATCTGGTACTCCATCAAGGCTCCAACAAGCCCCTCTGCCTCCTGATTGGTGCGAAAAAGCACTGCAGTATCCTCCAGATTCTCTCCTGCCTCCAGCCGCTTCTTCAAAAAGGCGGCAATCTTCACATACTCTTCTCTTGGATTGTCAAATTCCATCACCTTCACAGGTTTTCCCTGCTCATTTGGCGTAGACAGCCTCTTCTTAAAGCGGATCTGGTTGCAGCCCACCACATTCATGGCTGCCTGAAGTACATTTTTCGTACAGCGATAATTAATATCCAAAAGAACCGTTTCTGCCTTAGGATAATCTTTGGTAAAGTTCAGCATGATCTCTGGCTTGGCGCCACGGAAATGATAAATAGACTGATCATCGTCTCCCACTATAAACAGGTTATCCCTGGGCTTTGCCAGCATCCTTACAATATCATACTGGAGATGGTTGATATCCTGAAATTCATCTACCATAATGTATTGGAATTTGTTTTGCCATGCCGCCAGGATATCTTTTCTCTTGACAAAAAGTTCATAGCAGCAAAGAAGCATGTCATCGAAATCCAGTTTTCTTCTCTGGCGCAAAGCCTTCTGATACCCATTATAAATCTGGCGGAATACCTCATCCGGGCAGCAGGAAGAATAATAGTGATCCAGGGAAATCCTGCCCCCTTTTACCACACTGATTTCCTTTGCCACATCCTCCTGGAAATCCCCTTCCTGCGCCAGTTCCTGGCCAAATTCCAAAGTCATTTCTTTTAAAATGGCATATTTTTCTTCTTCTGACAAAATATTGCCGGCACCAAGTCCATAGGCCTGCTTCAGGATTCCGTAAAAAACACCGTGAAAGGTTCCGAAGGTAACAGCCGTGGAGGTCTGTCCGGTAAACTTCAGAAAACGCTCTCTCATCTCTTTTGCTGCTGCCCGGGAAAAGGTTACAACAAGAACAGAGGACGCCGGTATTTCCCCCTCACCAGTCATATATGCAGTTCTTTCAACGATCACTGAAGTTTTCCCCGAACCGGGGCCTGCCAGAACCATCATAGGTCCTGACAGGTGGGCGATTGCCCTTAATTGAGATGGATTTTTCTTCATAATTGAGACAGATTCTTCATTACAGATTCTCAAGCTTCTCGATTGCTGCTTTCACACGGCGGATTGTCTCATCCTTGCCAATGATCTCCATGATCTCGGTAGCGCCTGCCGGTGTCATCTGCTTGCCTGAAACAGCTGTACGAAGAGGCCACATTACATAGCCGTTCTTGTAACCTTTCTCCTTGACAAATTCACTTAAGGAAGCGAACAGCGGATCATTGGTGTAATCCTCCTGAGCCTCCAGAAGCGGAAGAACTTCTTTCAGAACTGTAAGAGAAGTCTCTTCGTTTGTTTTCATTTTCTTATGGCAGTACATAGATGCATCATACTCCGGAACTTCCTGGAAGAAATCGATCAATGCCGGAATGTCAGGGAAAGTCTCGATTCTGGTCTGAACCATTCCTGCAATTTTCTTAAAGTTAAAGTCTCCCTTCAGAACTTCCTTCATGTATGGAAGTGCTCTCTCATAAAATACTTCCGGATCCATTTTCTTAATATACTCGCCATTCATCCAGCGAAGCTTGTTGATATCAAATACAGCCGGAGATTTATTAATGTGATGATAATCAAATTTTTCAACCAGTTCCCTGAGGCTGAAGATCTCGTTATTATCTGCCGGACTCCATCCCAGAAGTGCAACATAATTTACAATTGCCTCGGAAACAAATCCCTGATCCAGAAGGTCCTCATAGGAGGAATGTCCGGAACGTTTGGACAATTTGGCGTGAGTTTCATCCGTGATCAGTGGACAATGTACATAAACCGGAATATCCCATCCAAATGCCTCATAGATACGGTTGTATTTAGGGGAAGAGGAAAGATATTCATTGCCTCGTACCACATGTGTGATTCCCATAAGATGATCGTCTACAACGTTAGCAAAATTATAAGTCGGATATCCGTCAGATTTGATCAGGATCAAATCCTCAAGTTCCTCATTGTTTACTGTAATATCTCCGTAAATTACATCATGGAAAGTGGTAGTTCCCTCTGTAGGCATGTTAAAACGGATTACATGTGGCTCTCCGGCATCCAGACGGCGCTGAACTTCTTCCTTGGAAAGCTTCAGACAGCGTTTGTCATAAATGGAAATCTCCTTGCCTGCTACCACACGCTTCATGCTCTCTAATTCTTCCTTCTGGCAGAAGCAGTAGTATGCATCGCCCTGGTCTACAAGCTGTTTGGCATATTTCATGTAAATCCCCTGTGCCTGGCGCTCGCTCTGTACATATGGGCCATATCCACCGTCCTTATCCGGACCTTCGTCATGAATAAGACCAGTCTTCTCCATAGTACGATAAATAATATCTACAGCGCCCTCTACATAGCGCTCCTGGTCTGTATCCTCAATACGGAGAATAAAATCTCCGCCTTCATGCTTTGTAATAAGATATGCGTATAACGCAGTACGTAAATTTCCAACATGCATTCTGCCTGTAGGGCTTGGTGCAAATCTGGTTCTGATCTTAGTCATGTCTTCTCTATTCTCCCTGTTTATTCTTTCTTATCTTCTGCTGCCATTCCGTGATGGCAACTGCCTTTTCACATTATATACCTAATCCATTCAAAATGTCTATAGAAAAAATCCCCCTGAAGCCCAGCCTCAGGGAGATCGTTACGTTCACTCCGTTCACCGTAACGCGCTTCGCGATGCACAGAAAGACGAACCTTCTTGTGACAAGCACAAGAAGTAGCGTTTGCTGCGCAAACTTAATTCTCGGGTTTTCTGTGAACTTTGTTCACAGAAACACCTCGCGGAATGTTACCAGTGAACAGTAGCGGGAGATCATCATCTGCGAAAAAAATTAAGCATCGATTCCTTTATCTCTCAGATAGTCGATTACATCACCAACTGTGTTCAGCTCTGTAAGCTCTTCTGCCGGAATCTCGATGTTGTACTCATCTTCCAGAGCCATAACAAGCTCGAAGAGGTCAAGGGAATCTGCTCCCAGGTCATCCTTGAAAGAAGTATCTGCTGTAATTGTCTCTGCGTCGCAGTTAAGCTGCTCTGCGATCATTTCACTCATCTTTTCTAACATTGCTCATTCTCCTTTAATAAATATCTCGAAAACCGGCTTCCATCAGCCGTATGTCATACACTGCGGAAAGTATATAATCTGCTGGCTCATTTGTCAAGAGAATTATAGGATAAATTCCGGCTCCTGGAATTTAATCTGTCTGGCCACACTTAAGGCCAGTCCCATCTCTGCCATCAAGAACAAAATGGAGGTACCTCCATAGCTGATAAATGGCAATGTGACACCTGTGTTTGGCATGATGTTCAGCACTACAGCCACGTTCATAATAACCTGCAAAGCGATATGTACAAAAACACCGCTCACAAGCAGGGAGCCAAACATATCCGGTGCATTCTGTGCAATAAAAAATAATCTGTACAGCAGATAACCAAACAACGCCAAAACCATGATCGCGCCAAAAATCCCCAGTTCTTCACAAATAATGGAAAATATCATGTCATTCTGTGCCTCAGGCACACTTCCAAGCTTCTGAATACTGTTTCCAAGACCTCTGCCAAAGAAACCTCCTGAACCAATTGCATACAAAGCCTGCAGAGTCTGATAGCCATCTCCGCTTGCATAATCCTCCGGATGAAGCCATACCTGAATACGACGTAAACGGAAGTTAGAGCTCTGATCCATATGGGAAAGACTGTATACCAGGATTGCCACCAAAATAACCGCAACAACAGCAAGGATAACAAATGGTTTTGTTTTTGGATGTGCGATAAACACCAGACCTACGGTAATCCCCAAAATAATCATAGCAGTACTCAGGTTATCCGTAAACACATATGCAAACAGTGCCTGAATGCCGCCCATTCCCAGAAGTACCATAGTAGCTTTCAGGGTTTCCACTCTCTTTCCCATTTTGACGATCAGATAGGACAATGTGATGATCACTGCAATCTTTGCAATCTCTGCCGGCTGAAACTGTACCCCAAGCTTCAGCCATCTTCTCGCTCCATGAGAGGTGACTCCCAGGGGAGTCTTTACCAGCACCATGAGAAAAGCGGCTGCTACATAGATCACAAACGGAAATTTCGCCAGAATATGATAATCAAAATAGGACACTATAATTGCCAGCACAAGACAGCCAATACTGTACATTGCCTGCTTCTTGAAGTAGAACATGTCGTCGCCTTCATTAATCTGCGCCATATAAGAGCTTGTACTGTAAAGCATGATCAGGCCAAAGCACATGATCAATATGATTACTGCGACCAGATTAAAATCATAGTAATCTGATTTCGCTTTTTTCATTTTGATCTTGGTCTTATAGCCAGGACCTGCCTTTTTCTTTCCTGACCGGATACTTGCTTTTTTCTTTTTCGCAATATCCACTTTATCACCTTTTTCTGTTCATTTTTATATAAACTCTTTTATTTCCTTAATTGTTTTTCATTATAGCAGACTCTTTTTGCAGGTGCAACCCAAAGGTGCTGTTACTCCGTGAATGGTAACGGCTGCAGGGTTTATCCCGTAATAGAAAAGAGCAGGATACTCTCCTGCCCTTCTCTGGTTCCTTATAGAAATTTATATCTGACCTGCTTAAGATCAGTCTTCACTGCCATCATCGAAGCCTTCTGTTTCAATAATGAACTTCACGTTGCCACTCATGGAAGCATCTTTTCCTGTGAAGGATGTATAAGCAGCATCATCAGACTGGAGTGCTTCCAGGCGATCCAGAACACTCTGGAAATCATCTTCCATAGTATCTTTCAGTTTCTTGATACCCTCATCGTAGAACTCTTTCTCACCATCCTTCAGATCTTTTGCTCCATCCTTCAGATCCTTAGCTCCGTCTTTCAGATCTTTTGCCCCATCCTTCAGGTCTTTTGCTCCATCATCCAGGGTCTTAGCTCCGTCTTTCAGACTGCTTGTTCCGTCTTTCAGAGTCTTAGCTCCGTCATTCAAATCCTTAGCTCCATCTTTCAAAGTCTTGGTTCCGTCTTTCAGATCTTTTGTTCCGCTTACTAAAGAAGATGTACCACTCTTCAATTCACGAGTTCCATTATTAACACTGTTTGCACCGCTTCTTAACTGGGAAGCTCCGCTTCTCAGATCTGCAGCACCGTTCTTTAGCTGTGCAATACCGGATTTTACCTGTCCACTGGCTGCTACTAATGTACCTGCTCCGCTTACAAGGCTCTTGGTTCCTGCTGTCAGCTGGGATGCTCCACTGTTCAGGGTATCACTGCTTGCTGTCAGCTGAGAAGCTCCGCTTCTTAGTGCCACACTGTTTGCTGCAATCTGACCAACACCAGTTACCAGCTTGCCGGTTGCTTTGCTGATTGAACTGATACCTGCATCAAGGCTCTCCTTTGCACTCTTTAATGTACTTGCGCCACTGAGAAGTGCTGTTGCATTGGCATTATCCTTGCCCTGAAGGGTATTGATTCCATCTGTAATAGTCTTCTCACTGTTAAGGATCTGATCTGCTCCGCTTGTAAGTGTCTCAGCAGCCTTGGTATCCTGTAACTGTTTATAGCCAGCCTGAAGCTTCTCATTTCCTTCTGAAATCTGTTTAGCACCTTCCGCTAACTGATTCACAGAATCTGTCATGGAAGAAAGATCTCCAAGTCCTGCAATCAGACTGCTTACTGCTGTCAGACTCTCTCTTACCTGCGTTCCGGCTGCTTTCAGATTTGATGCTCCTGTAGATAACTGACCTTCACCTGTTTCCTTCAGCTGTGCCATTCCACTGTTCAGGGAATCAGCACCTGTGCTCAGCTGTGCGGCTCCTGCATTTGCGGTCTGGGCTCCTGATTCAACAGAAGCTGCACCTGCAATCAGTTTATCTGCTTCACCAGCTAAAGTTGAAGAGCTCGCTGATGCTGCTTCTGAAATACTGCCAGCTGCACCTTCCAGGGTGGACGCAATCGCATTTAAGGATTCCTGAACACTGCTTCCGTTTGTCTCAGCCTGGACAGCTACCTGTGACTGAGCCTGAATGTTACCCAGCTCACCCTGAGCTGCAGAAGCATTTCCAAGACCTGCATTTAACTGCTCGATTGCAGAATTAATAGCTGCTGCAGTTCCTTCGTCAAGTCCCTCTGTTCCAAGTGCTCCCTGCAAAGTTGCGATTGCACTGCTCATAGAGCTCTGGGTTGCACTGATTGCACCAGCGGCAGCATCTGTAGATACCCCTGCGGACTGTGCAGTAACCGTAGTCTCAATCTGGGCAGCTGCCTCACGGATGCTTGCTGCGGAATCATTCATTGTCTTAGAGGCACTATCGCCGATCTGACTGATTGAATAGCTTGTTCCTTCTTTTAATTTTCCAATTCCGTCTTTTACCTGAGTTGCACCGGAAACAAGAGCAGCTGTACCGTCAGCCAGGCTCTTTGCCCCCTCTGCAACACTTGCTGCTCCAGAAGCAGCCTCACCTACTTTTCCAACGTATTCTGTTACACCATCAGCCAGGGAATCAGCTCCATCTGCATACTGATTCAGGCTCTTCACCATTGTTTCCGGCTTTGCAGCTGCTACATTCTTGGCAATTTCTGTAAGTTTTGCGGAAGCAGCGCTGATTCCTTCTGAAGCCTGCTGGATTCCAGGTGCCAGCTGTCCTACCCCTTCAACCAGTGCAGATGTTCCACTTACATAGTCCTTAGTTCCCTGCGCCAGGGCACTTGCACCGCTTACATAAGTGCTTACTCCGTCAGTCAGCTGAGTTGCACCATTTACATAAGCGGTTACACCGTCTGCCAGCTGATTTCCACCAGCCACATATTTGTTCACACCATCTGTCAGGGATTTCATTCCTTTATTGTACTCTGCCATGTTGCTGTTTACAGTATCAACACCTTCTGTGTAGCTGTTCACACCAGAAGCCAGTGAATCTACCCCTGCAGTATACTGGGAAATACCGCTCTGCAATGTTTTTGCACCGCTGTTTAACTGGGAAGCACCAGTCTTGGCACTTGCCACACCAGCATCAAATTCATTGTAACTGGAAGCCAGTGTATTGGCTCCGCCATAAAGAGTTCTGGTTCCATCGTACAGAGTCTTTGTTCCGCTATATAAAGAAGTTGTTCCGGAATAAAGCTGGCTGGCTCCAGTATTAAGAGTCTTAGCTCCGTCATAAAGCTGGCTGGCTCCATCATCCAGGTCTTTACTTCCATCATAAAGCTGGCTGGTTCCGTCTTTCAGAGTCTTAGCGCCGTCATCCAGGTCTTTGGCTCCATCATAAAGCTGGCTGGTTCCGTCTTTCAGATCTTCGGTTCCATCATAGAGATCTTTCGTTCCATCATAAAGCTCCTTAGTACCATCAAAAAGATCCTTGGATCCATCTACCAGCTTCACAGCTGCGTCATCCAGCTCATCCAGGGAATCCTGAAGCTCATCCAGATCATCGGAATCTTCAAGATTCAGGCTGCTGAGCAGATCTGTAACTGCCATGGTGAAAGTATTTCCCATAGTACAGTCTGTAACATCAGCTTCCATGGTAAAGCCTTCCGGAATATCAATCTTATCGGAAAGGTCATCGCTTAAATCCAGGCTATTCTTTAAACCTGGAACTGCAACTCCTACAACCATTTCCTTGTCGCCATCGGAAATCACCTTTCCATTATCAATGGTAACATTGGAAAAATTATCGGAAGAAAGGATCATTCCGGTTACCATAACAAACGGAGAATAAACTTCTACGTCTTTTTTATCAACTTTTACTGTTTTTTTGGATTTGTTTGTATATGAAACTTCCATACGAAGATGTCCACTCTTGCCTGCAAGTTCCTCTGGAGTAATTTCCTGGTCATCCAGATAATATTTGATCTTCATATCTACCGGAAGTTCCTTGTTGGAAGTTCCCTGATAGTAAATATCACTGCTGTCTGTATTCCATGTAACCTTGTCACCATCCTGGGTAAAGGTTTCATCACCTTTTACATTCTTGATTCCTTCCAGGTCAGATACATCGGATACATCTCCCTCTGCTGATCCGGAATTCTTCAGCCAGTCAGATACGGTGATGTCTTTTACTTCGCCTTCTGCAGTGGCGTTTACATATACGGTTTCTTCCTTGGATACTCCATTGTCTGCTTCCTGGGCTGCAGCAATTACCGGTGTAGTTCCAAGGACGGCAGCCATTCCGGCAGCCATTGTAACATTCAGAATCTTTTTATTTCGGTTCATGTTAGCCAACTCCTTAATTCTTAGTTAAATATCTGACGTCTGCAAACTCCTCCCGCTGTCCTGCAGCGTATCTGTTTTCCCGACATCAGTTAGTCATCTCTTAGCCTATGAAAGTTATACAACAAAACTGACCAGTAGTCAATATCTGCTTTTTATCCAAATCTTTTCCTGTTTTGATATTGACTTTTGGTCATTTTTGTTTAAAATAGAAATAAATCACCATAATTATCAAGAAAAGTTCAGATAGTGAAGCTGTAATTGTAACAACCGGCTTTTATTGCTGCCGGGAGAGACAGTAAACTTTTATTTATAGAATGTCTGACGGACATAAGCTTAGGAGGAACTGGCATGGGAAAACTGGAGTTAAATAAAAAAAGGAAGAAAAGTGCTCTGTACAACACTGCCTTTGAACTCTTTACCACTAAGGGGCTTGCCAAGACAACCATTTCCGATATTGTGGAAAATGCAGGAGTTGCGAAAGGAACTTTTTACCTCTATTTTAAAGATAAATATGACATTCGAAATAAGCTGATTTCACATAAAGCCGGCGAACTTTTTTCCGAGGCACATGACGCTCTGGAAGCCTCCCACATTACCGGTTTCACTGCTCAGCTTCACTTTATTGTAGATAATATTCTGGACAGGCTGGAAACCGAGAGTAGTCTGCTTGGCTTTATTTCCAAGAATCTGTCCTGGGGAGTTTTTAAGGATGCGTTTCAGGAACAGGCAGATGACGATGATTTTCCATTTTTCCAGGAATATCTCAATCTTCTGGATCATTCTGATGTACAGTATGATTCCCCGGAGCTGCTTCTTTTTACCATTATTGAACTGGTAAGTTCCACAAGTTACAGCTGTATTCTTCACTCCCAGCCAGTCTGTCTTGCTGAATACCGTCCTTATCTTCATCGGACGATAGACTGTATTTTGCAGGCATTTATCCATGGAGCAGATGTTGAAAAATTATAGACTTATACATTAAAATCCTGAAGGAGACCTTACAGATGAAAGAAAAATTATATACCATTCCCCTGATGGATGCTTTTAAAGCAGGGGACGAATGCCCTTTCTGTTTTGTGGAGCGCCAGCTGGAGCAGCATGCCATGGATTTCGTTTTAGGTGCCGGCGCATCTTATATGGAAGATGATGTACGGGCAGAAACTGATAAAATGGGCTTTTGTCGTACCCACTATAAGAAAATGTATGACTACGGAAACCGTCTGGGTACAGGGCTGATTCTGAAAACCCATTTTCAGTACAAAACAAAAGAGCTTCATGAACAGATCAGGATTTTCGCTCCTTCCAGGGCTTCCGTTTTTTCCAGATTTAAGAAGGGAAACACAGATACAGATGCACCGAAAACTTCTCTTGGCGCATGGGTAAAAGAACAGGAAGATACCTGCTATATCTGCAATTTTTATAAAGATACCTATGCAAGATATCTGGATACTTTTTTCGAACTGTTTAAAAAAAGCCAGGAATTTCTCCCGCTTTTTGAAACCTGTAAGGGATTTTGCATTCCCCATTTCGGAGATCTGGTTGAAACAGCTGAAAGTGCTTTATCTGATAAAGAGAAAAAAGCCTTTTACGCTATCCTTTTCCCAATGATGGAGCAGAATATGCAAAGGCTTTCTGATGATCTGGACTGGTTCTGCGATAAGTTTGATTACCGCAATAAAGATGCGGACTGGCGTACTTCCAAGGATGCACTGCCGCGTGGAATGCAGAAAGCGGCAGGAGGATATCCGGCAGATGAGCCATATACTATGGACAAGTAAGACCAAACAGGCTCCTGCTCGTTGCTTACGCAAATAAAGACTCCTCAAATTAACATTCTTTAGAGCGTGTTAATTTGAGGAGTTTTTTATTTGTCAGTTTTCAGAACTTTCTCCAGGTATCTCTCTTAAACAAAAGTAACAGTGGGAATACTTCAAGCCTTCCTGCCAGCATATCAAAGATCATGACAGCCTTGGAAATATAAGAATACGTATTAAAGTTCCCGGTAGGTCCCACAGCTCCAAGCCCAGGTCCTATATTATTCAAAGTGGCTGCGATCGCGGTGAAATTGGAAACCATATCCAGATTGTCCAGACTTATGATCAACAGTGAAGTAACAAAAATCATAATGTACACAAACAGGAACATGTTTGTAGCTCGCACCACCTCATGGGGAATCGCCTTATCATCCATCTTAATCTTCTTCACTGCATTTGGGTGCAGATACAGCTGCAGTTCCTTGCGTGCAGATTTACACAGGATCAGAAGACGGGATACCTTGATACCGCCGCCTGTACTTCCTGCACAGGCTCCCACAAACATAAGGATAACCAGAATGGTCTTGGAAAATACCGGCCACACATTGAAGTCTGTGGTAGCATATCCAGTAGTCGTAATGATGGACCCCACCTGGAAAGCAGCCTGCTGGAAAGCACTTCCAAAGCTTGTAAACATTTCTCTTGTATTAATGGCGATAGCTACAATGGCCAGGCCAATAATCCCCAGATAGTAACGTACCTCTTCATTCTTCGCTGCCTGCATTACTTTCTTTGTCAGAAGCAGATAATAGGCATTAAAGTTGATTCCAAAAAGAATCATAAAGACCGTGATCACCACCTGATTATACGTACTGTAGCTTGCAATGCTGTCATTTTTGACACCAAAACCACCGGTACCTGCGGTACCAAAACTAAGGCACAATGTATCAAACAGAGGCATTTTTCCAATGAGAAGGAAAATGATCTCCACAATAGTCAGAATAATGTATATGGTATACAAAATCTTGGCTGTGGACTGTACCTTCGGCACCAATTTGCTGACAGACGGTCCCGGGCTCTCTGCTTTCATCAGATTCATGTGATATCCACCGGTAAGAGGCAGCAGGCAGAGAATAAATACCAGTACTCCCATTCCGCCAATCCAGTGGGTAAAGCTTCTCCAGATCAGCATACAGTGAGAAAGTGCCTCCACATTGTTCAAAATACTGGCTCCAGTCGTGGTAAAACCGGAAACAGTCTCAAATATTGCATCTATAGGATGTGGAATACTTCCTGAAATAATAAAGGGAAGGGCTCCTGCAATACTGAGTACCAGCCAGCTGAGAGCAACTGTAACAGCACCCTCTTTGGCATGGAATACTTTGCTTTTTCTTTTCCTCCTGGTAAGTGGAATTCCAATTGTGAGACAGATCAACATCGTGATCAGAAATGCCAGACCATTTTTTTCCCGGTAAATGATTGCTGTAATTCCTGGCAAAATCATAAATGCCGCTTCAAAATTGAAGATCCAGCCAAGAATATAAGATATCATGGAATAATTCATGTCCGGACTCCTTTACTTTGCAAGTATATCGTTGATATCACGAAGGCCTCTGTTCGTGGTAACAATTACAACTCTGTCTCCAATCTCCAGGGCATCATGTCCACGAGGAATGCGCACACTGCCATCCCGGTAAAGACATCCAACCAGAAGATTCTTCTTCAGATTCAGTTCGGACAATGTCCTTCCTACAATAGGTGAATTATCACAGATCTTAAATTCCAGAGCTTCTGCCTTTCCATCCAGAATGTGATACAAGGTCTCCACATTACTTCCAATGGAATTCTGAGTTGCTCTTACATACTGCAAAATATAATCTGCAGTAATGTATTTCGGGTAAATAACACTTCCGATGTCCAGACTGTCAATAATATCGTCATAGGCAAGTCTGTTTACCTTGGCAACCAGCTTGGCATTTGAAATAGTCTTTGCGAAAAGGGAAAGGAAAATATTCTCCTCGTCCATATTGGTCAAAGTTACAAAGGACTCAGCACTTTCCAGCCCCTCTTCCAGAAGAAGGGAACGGTCTGTGCCGTCACCGTTAATAATCGTAGCATCTGTAAGTTCTTCGCTTAGGAACTCACAGCGGTTCTTATCTTTCTCAATTACCTTGACTTTGATCTTCATGGCAAGCAGGGCCTTGGCAAGATAATAAGAAATAGTTCCACCTCCTACGATCACGGTGTTCTTTACCTGATGGGTCTTCAAGCCAATCTTTTTAAAGAAAACTGCTGCATTTTGCGGGGTAGCAAGAATAGAAATCACATCTCCATTCCGGATCACATTGGTACCGCCTGGAATGGTAGTATAATCTTTTCCCTCAATAGCGCAGAAAAGAATATCGCAGCGAAAGTGCTCCGTAATCTGCTGAATGCTCTTTCCATCCAGTTCAAATTCAGGCATTACTTTAAATTTCAGAAGTTCTACCTTGCCTCTGGCAAAAGTATCGATCTTTATGGCGGATGGAAAACGCAGAAGTTTTGAAATCTCCTGGGCTGCTGCCAGTTCCGGGTTGATGATCATGGTTACACCCAGACGCTCCTTGATAAAACCAATCTCCTTACTGTAAATCGGATTACGCACACGGGCAATTGTGTGGCAGTGACCAGTCTTCTGGGCGATCAGACAGCATAGAAGGTTCATCTCATCTGATACAGTAACTGCGATAAGAATGTCTGCAGTCTCAATTCTCGCTTCCATAAGAGTATTGATACTTGCTCCATTTCCAACAACGCCCATAGCATCTACTTCATCTGTAATCTCATTAATCCTGTCCGGATTGATATCGATCAGAGTTATATCAGTATCCTCTTCCTGAAGCTGCTCTGCAAGTGTACGTCCAACTTTTCCACACCCGACAATTATAATTTGCATAACTCCTCCAAATATATAAATAATAGGAAAATGTCAGGTCACAGACAAAAAATGAGTCTGTTCCTAACATTCTAAACACTGCTATTATAGCACTACTGTTTGCTTTTGGAAATAGTCATTTTCTTACAGTAAATCTTAGAGTATGTTTGAAGTTAACTGTGAACTTTGTTCACACAAAACCCGGGAAGTGCGGCGCGAAATCATGCGAATGCGTGATTTTTGTGCATCGCGAAGCGCGTTACTGTGAACGGAGTGAACAGCAACGTGTTGTTCGAACAGGTGTTTACTTTTTATTTCATATGTAGTACAATGACTTTATCTCTATAAATATACTTTATTTCATTTTCCCGAATTTGGCTTTCGCCGTTAACTTTATAAACAGGATATTTTCCCCAGAAATGGAAGGAGGCCGGTGCTTTCGCACCGGCGCGTATGAAAAAGAAAAATATTAAATTAAGAAAGACTTGGTGCTTTCTACAGTTAATAATATACGAAACAAATGTGATAAAAGTGTGAAAGACTTTTGAAAAAATCATGAAACGATTTCTGCTGTTTTTGTATAAAAAAACGAAACAATAACTCAAAATAAGGAATTTTACCAGATGAACGGACACAAATTTGAATATAAATGCGCCCGGATGCTGCGCCGAAAGGGATTTCACCATGTAGAAGTTACCAAAAAAAGTGGTGACCAGGGTGTCGACATCATTGCCTACAAACATTTTTCAAAATATGCAGTTCAATGCAAATATTATTCTTATCCAGTTGGGAATAAAGCAGTGCAAGAGGTCTATGCCGGGGGCAAATACTATGACTGCGACCGCTGCATCGTTATGACAAATGGCACTTTCACCAAGGCAGCTATCAGCGCAGCCAATAAATTAGATGTAAAGCTATGGGACAACTGCTCTATGTTAAAGAGTACAAGTCTGATTTTTGAAATAATGAGAGCAATGAATATTCTTGGAATCCTATTTGGATGTTATCTTCTAAGAAATGTTTTTCCATTTTCTTCGGATACTTATATGCAGTATTATCGGGAATTTTCCCTGATTCTGGCTGGGCTTCTTGGCTGGCTGGGCTGGGAGAACTGGATGTTAAGTACTTTAGCTGGAGCACTGTACCTTTTCCTTGGATTTACATTTCAAGGAACAGGCAATGTTCCTGAATTCCTGGCAGGCGGTGTAAATCTTGTATTTCTGATTCCATCACTGATTTATTTTGTGCATGTGTATCTCTTAAAACCAAAGCCATAATAAAAAATACCATCCGTTCTTTTCACTGCACCACCAACAGTATACGTAACTATTACATTCTCTTATATAAACACATTTATATATTTTTACATAGAATAAAGGGAAAGACCTTACGGAATAAGGAAAGGATCTGTTTATGGAAAATTATCAGATGAACCGTTCGGGCTGCCGCCCTTATAATAGAACCTGCGGGATGATGAATTTCTCTCCCGCTCCACTGTCGCAAATGCGGCGACAGACTTCTTGCAGCGAAATGAATTGTGAGTCCTCAGACTGTACCAGACCATATAAAAATTCCGGTGATTTCATACCTGTGAAGTCTTCATACAATCCGTCAATTTCCCAAACACCAAACTGCCCTTGCGCTAAACCAGTTTCATCAAAAACAGATAATATGTATGAGCACCTGAAACACCTAGCACCAGCAATGGCCTATGTACCATATCAGAATTTCACTTCAGCCTATGATCTTGATTATGCCTTGTCTGTGGGCACTATTTTCCCACAGCTTTGTAAACCATTCTGTGGAAAGAGAGGTATTCGAAGATGATGAGAAAGCAGCCTTCCCCAAGATGCTCTTTTTTACAGCAGATCAATGAGGTTAGTTTCGCTGTCAATGACATGCTTCTTTATCTGGATACTCACCCTGAGGATCAAAAAGCATTGCGCTATTTTTCCGATATTTCTGACCGTCGCAACCAGCTGATGGCCGAATATGCTGAGAAATACGGTCCTCTGACCATCGACAATGCAGCTGTAAGCAGTGAAAATGCATGGAAATGGTCTCAGCAGCCATTTCCATGGGAAAAGGAAGGAGCGTGACAGTTTATGTGGAATTATGAAAAAAGATTACAGTATCCAATCAATATCAAAACGCCAAATGCGAAGCTGGCTCAGTTCATTATGAGCCAGTATGGTGGCCCGGAGTGCAGTAACCTATACTAGGACAATATTCACCTTTTTAGGGTTATTTTTCAAACCGGTTGATGATGCAATATTTAATAAGAAGAAAAGCCTTTACTCTCCTGAGGGGCAACTCGCGGGATTGTAAGGGCTTTTCTTGTCTAAGGGAAATCTCATGTTCAGTTTTACTGTACCAGATTCTTTCTTATTTGTCGAGTTTTATCGTGCGAGATAGTACGACAGCATTCGACATCACAGGCTCTTCACCAGTACAGTGAAGCCTGCTGCCTTCAGCTTCTTTACCACCTTATTGGCAGCTTTCTTTGTTCTGTAGGTGCCGACCTGAACACGGTATGGGACAGAACCGGATACTTTGCGGATACTTGCTGAAAATCCTTTTTTCTTAAGCACTTTCACCATTACATCTGCATTTTCTTTTGTTCCGTAGGCTCCAGCCTGGATGTAATACTTGACGCTACTTTTCTTCTGCAAAAGATTTTTAATCTGATTTTGTGTCTTTTCTCCGGCAAGGGCATCCTCAGTCAGGCCGTTATCCTTCTGGAATGCCTTAACTGCTTTTTCGGTAGCGTTACCGAAGATTCCATCTGCACCTGCTGCTCCGCAGTTATATCCCAGTTTTATAAGATTCTGCTGAAGCTGTTTAACTTCGTCTCCAGAATCTCCCTTTCGAAGATAATTTCGTTTTTCTGGTATACCCATATAATATGCGGTCTTTTCTACAAAAGATGTCCACAGTCCTTCATCCAGGATCCTGCGCGGGCAATGTTTACGTGATGCATCATAGTGACGTTTCAACCGATCCGTTCCCCAACCATACTGTTTCAGCTGAAAAGCAGCCAGTTGTTCTGCCTTGTCTACAGCCACGTAATAATCCGTCTCCGGATTTACACAGATTTCAATATTGATGCTGTTTCGATTTGTGATTCCATACTTGCCTTTTCCATCTCCTACCGCCCAGGCTCCATCTGAATGCTCCAGGGTCTGGTAAATACTTTTAGAATCCACATAGTAATGCACAGTGGCATCCAGGTTTCCATTACTCATGGCTCTTGCGTGAGCGTTTGCATCCGCATCTTTTCCCCAGTTATCTGTCTTATGGATTACCACGTAAGCCGGTTTGTTCTGACCTACATAACATTTCTTTTTGGTGATCATTTTAATAATATCCATAGTCTTCCTCCACAAAAATTGAGGGCGATCACTCGCCCTCGTCAATATCTTCTCCATCTTTATTGATTGCCTTGTCTGCCACTTCCAGTCCCTTGATCAGAATCTTCGGGACGTCAACTCCCATCTCCACCAGATTCTCACAAATAGACCTAATCTCATTTACTAACAGGGATGCCAGGACAAAGAAGCCAAGTAATGTGGTAATTCCCAGATCAACGCCAAGCGTCTTTCCAATCTCCACAAACACTGCAGATGCCCCAAAGGCTACCGCAATCATGATCCAGTAAGCCAGTTTTTTCAGGACCCCTTTCCAGCCGGCTTTGGAATTTTCCTTGTGTGTCAGTCTGGCTTTCATCCAGCCTGTGATCCAGTCGGCAACATTAAATGCCAAGAACAATGCAAACAGGATCCAGTGTTCTCCAAAGATATAGCTCAATACAGCAACAGCTGCGCCAACAATAGCATTATACGTATCAATCACCTTCATAATTATGTGTTCTCCTTCTTATTATATTATTTTATGGTATAAAAATAAGACCGGTTACACGGTCTCGCCCTTGGTTCATTCATATTAGCACCTCATTCTTTCTAAAAAATTCATAATAAAAGACACCTTGGGAGGTGCCCTTTAGCATGGATTTTTGTTTTACTAAACAATATGGCAAGACATTAATAAATGCTTACATGGGAACTGGTTTACAGAGAGACTATGTTTTAAATGGAATGTCTACATATATTTTTTTTATGTCGTTTGTTGGCGATGGTTCAATTGTGAGTACTTTTTTTGCCGTAATAACAACCGGTGACAATGCCAGTAAAACTGGAAAAATATTGTGGGTTGGAAATTCTGCTGAAAATTATGTAAGCCTAACAGATGGTGTTACATTGCATTTACATATTACATCAAGTATTTGGATGCAATGCGCTCTTGCAAAAGTATAATTTTTAAGATTTATTTATTCTGCCACTTTCGGATAAGATGATCATCTTATCCGATTCTTTTACAAGAAACCCAAACACCACTTGATTTGTATGCTAAGGTAATCTGTGTTGAATTAGCACAAAGTAAACAAGCATCAGACCCTCCACTACTTGGTAAAAATATTCCAAAAGACCATGATGGAATTTTTTCACCTGTACTACCAACATCAATTCCGGAACCACCTATCGATATTAATTTAACTTTATTTCCATCAGGCAATTGCGCAATGTTTTCTGTCTTTTGTGATAATGAGTTGCCATATTATATAGTCAGCGCTTTGTAGGGTAGACCTTCCTGGTACCAGAAAATATAATGGAATCAGGAAGGGAGGTATTCATTTATGACCGAAAAATTGATTCAAAATGTAATTGTAGCAATGCAGGATAGCCTTACTGACGAACAGCTTCAGAAACTGGAAAACGTTCTTGCAATCAATCTTCACGGCATGGAAGTGAGAGAGGAGTGCACACAGCTGGTTACTTCAGAACGACACTGGGAGCGAATCCTAAAGCTGTACATAGCTAGTAAACGTTTGGAAAACTGCGCCGAATCCACATTACTGGCATACAATCGGTGTATCACGCTGTTGTTCCAGGGCATTAATAAGAAAATCCACGAAATAACTACCAATGATCTTAGGTACTATTTAGCTATATACCAGGAACGGAGGAAAATTTCGTTGGCTTACCTTGAAACTTTACGGCACAATATCAGCGGATTCTTCAGTTGGGCTACGGACGAAGGTTACATAAACAGAAATCCAGCTAGAAGATTGAAACGTGTAAAAGTGCCGCAGAAAATCAAGAAACCTTACACTGCAGAAGAACGGGAACATCTTAAAGATGTAGCGAAAACGGAAAGAGATGTGGCAATCATGGAGCTCTTATACAGTACGGCTGGGCGTATTGGAGAAGTAGTAGCTCTTAATCGTGATGATGTAGATTTTGTAAACAGAGAAATAATCATTTACGGTCAAAAGGGTAAGAAGGAGCGTAAAGTGTATCTTACAGAAGGTTGTGTTTATCATCTTAAGAAATATCTGGAGAGTAGAGACGATAACAATCCGGCATTGTTTGTGAGAGGGAGGAAGCCGTATAATCGCTTGGGCAGACAGGCAATACAAGACATGCTCCGGAAACTTGGAGCAGAGGCAGGAGTACATGCGCATCCGCATAAATTTAGAAGAACATTACTTACGGATGCAGGTGCCAGAGGTGTACCATTACAAGAAATCCAAGCCTATGCAGGGCATGCAAAATCAGATACCACAATGCTGTACGTAAGTGTTAAGCAGGAGTCAGTAAAAGCGTCCTTTATGCGTCTGATCGCATAGTAAAAGGTGAAAATAAGTGCCGAAAAAGCCAGCTGAAAAGGTGGCTCGGGGAAGTGCGGTCTGTTGGAAAACGATAGTATTTTTGAGGGGAAAAGGAGCTCGCGTATAATATGGCAATCTTGGAAGCCATAATACTTTTTACAAAAATCTTGGGGACGATAATAATCCACTCAGTTCATATGATTTAACATTAAAAGGTGGAGCAAAATCCGATAACGAAATATCATACTTAATATTTATCGGAGATCGTGGATACAGTACGTTTATCAAAACACCTTCCTTGTATATCGCTAGTGGAGGCGTAACTTATGCAAGTGTACAAAGACTTATACTTGGAAGTAACAGCTCTATTGAAGCTTCAATTACAAAAGGAAATCCTTTTACAGTTAGTTTTACAGGATTTGCACCAAAATCCAGCTTACTGATTTGCATACCTCTTGTAAGAGCTTAGGAGTAATTAACTGTACATATTAATAATTATGCCTGTATGACATAATTTCCTGTGATATAAGCTCTTGAAAGATTCGCAGGCTTATATAATTGCATTGTTTGTCCGTTGGGATATAACCATAGGGAGCCAACAGTATCAAAGGGACCTGCACCACTTTTTACATCTACAACTGCGTAAGAATAATTAGGGTTAAAATCTTTAAAATCTTTTGTTATTTCAATTAGTTCCGTATTAAGCGGTAAGTTTTTAAATGCGCCGTATACACCTACCGTATTTATAGTCCTTTTTAGGTAAAGATATCCGTATTCGGTTTGTATTGTGGAAATCTTTGTTTTTGAGTTGCCATATAAATAGTTAATGGCTCCAATGATTGTCTTATTATCAGTCTCAAGTTTACTAATTACCGCGGTTGCCATCTTATCCACCATGTAATTCCAGATCTTACTCAATGGGCTCCTTTTGTTCTTGCCGTCTGTGGAGTCGCGGAGCATTATCTCATCTTTATCCGTTAATGCTGCATTTTTTTCGGTGTAGTTGTTCCAATTGTTATTTGCCATAGTCTTATACCTCCGTTGAAATATGTTGTTCGATAAGTTGTTTCAATTCTTCTAGCTCCGCTTTCACGGAATCAAGCTCAGATTGTAAATCTTTGACTTTCTCATGCTCATTCTTCAACATGGCGAACATGCAGGGAATCATAATACGGTAGTTCCAGTTCTCAGCGCGTCCTTTTTCGTCATGGTCAACGGCAATCGGGAACCTGCGCTCAATATCCTCAGCAATAAACATTGGCATTTCTTTACCACACCGTTCGTCTTGCTCCATAAGATATCCATCTTTGTACTTCGCCCAGATTACCTTGATTCTATAGAGTTCTTCCAGTTCATCTTCCTTTACGGCTTTCCAGAGAATTTTATAACGCATAGAGGATGATGCAATTGTTCCGACATCTCCATTGCTATTCTTTCCTAAGTTACTACCAGTTATAAGCTTAGGCATTTCTGGCACATTGAGAGTCAAAGAGCTGCTTCCAGTCGTCTCCACTTTCATTCTAGATACAGTTTTTAAAAGAAGACCAGCTTGTTTGCTCTCCAAAACAGTCCAATATCCATCAGAGTATTGCGCGGATAAATCGAGAAGCCCATGAACAAGGGAGGAATCGTAGCCAGCTGTAGCTACAGACTCATTTATCTGGAACCACTCTTTTCCCTTGAAGTTTTTAAACCCAACCGAGTTATCTATTTGAGTTATTATATTTCCATTCGCGTCGTACACCTCAAAGGTGCCATATCCATTATTCGGACCGCCAAGCTTCAACGTTCCGCCTTTTGCATAGGTGAATGAAAAATATAACTGATTACCCTCTTTATAAACTCCTTTTATGAAACCATTATTTGTAAGAAGATTAAATATTTCTTCGTGGGTAAGTGCGTCCACATCTATCACTACAGGAACAGATTGCATATCCAGCTGATTTGTAGTTCCATCTGCTGCATACAGGATAAATCTAACAGACACAATGCTTCTATCCAGTGAGCTAACAGTATAACTTTTACTCGGCTCATTTACAGTTGAAACCAATGCGTTTGTAAATGTAGAGCCATCCGTGGAAGTCTGCACATACCATCTACCAGAATATGCTGTTCTTGCAGCACTGTCACCATCTCGATAATAAGCTTTTGCCGTAATTGTACTTGGTACAACCTTGTCATTCTGACCTCGTTTTAGGATATTAGATGAAAGCTCGATAAAATATGTCCTGCCAGGTACACCCTGTTCTCCTTTTTCTCCCTGTTCACCCTTTATCTTTGTCCATCTATATTTTGTCGGGTCGATGGAATCATCCGGCGTGTCGTAATCAGTATATTGGCCAATATACTGCTTTCCGGCACTGACAACTACATCAAAGCCAGTTTTTCCGTCAGCACTATTCGCATAAGCTATGTGGAAATATGGCGTCTTTCCGTCCACACCTGCTTTTCCAGGGATACCTTGTGCGCCATTCGCGCCTTTTACAAGTGTCCACGCGTAATCATCTGGATTAGTACTATCTTGCTCGGTAAAATCCGCATACATACCGATATACTCACGATTACTGTCCGACACAGAGAAATCTGTTTTTCCATCCGCAGAATTCGCATAGGCAATGTGTGTATAACTTGTTTTTCCATCTTTTCCGTCTGCTCCATCCTTGCCATCAGAACCGTTTTCCCCATCAGCGCCTTTGTATCGGGTCCATGTATAATCAGCCGGATCATCACTTTCCGTTGGCGTTTCCTTATTATTTGCAATTCCGATATACGCAACATATTCTGGCTCTAGATAGATTGGATTTCCTACAGTATCACATATTGTATTCCCATCTGTATCAATCCATGGAACGGTATCTGGATTATCCGACATATCTTCGCCGTTTGGCATTGAGGCATATTTCATCCATGTATAAGATGGTTTTCCACTTTCACCTTTTGGACCCTGTACACCTTGATCTCCTTTAAATTGCGCCCATGTGTACCTTTTTGGATCCGTACTATCATTTATTTCAAAGTCCGTATATGTACCAATATACACATCTGGGGTTTTAGTAAGTTGCGAAGATGTAGGATTTTTGACAGGAGCGTATTTGATATGCAGATACGGAGTCCGCCCATCTGTTCCTGGTGCCCCAGCAATTCCCTGTTCTCCTTTTGGACCTTGTGGACCGGTTTCCCCCTTTTCTCCTTGTGGTCCCGGTATGCCTTGATCTCCTTTTGGCCCCTGGAGACCGTCCAGTCCCTTATTTCCTTGGGGACCGGCATACAATTTCGTCAGGACAAATCTTTTTGTCACAGCCAGCACCTGCAGATATACTGCCTGGATTTCAACCCATCCGTTATCTACTGTCAGTCCGGTTACGGTGAATGTCTTGGATGCATTGTTCCAGACACCAGTGACACCTTCTGACTTTGTAACCATATAAGTACAATCTGCCGTAATATCTTTTGAACCATACATTACTGTCGGTTTTGTAGTAATCCCAGATGGAAATGTACTGTAATTGCCATCTGAGTCAACTGAAATTGCCTGGTACTCATTACTCAGTTGCAGAGTCATATTTTTAGCTGCAGCTATGTTGTTATCCATTCCCTTAAGCTTGTCAGCTAAAGAAGTATCTCCCAGGTAAAAACGATTGCTGTTAATCGATACCTCCCCGGTATCTGCATTTACTTCAAAAGTGGTGTTTCCGTCATTGTCCTGGGCTTTCAGACCTCTTGTGTTGATCCATTCTGCCTGAATACCAATGGCATACAGGATATTAAATACTGCATCCCCATTGGAGTCAAAACCGGCTTTCCAGGTCTCCCCTCCATCTGTAGAAAGGAAAAATCCGTCAATCCCATTTTTGTAAATAACCTGCGATTCTTCCAGAGTAGGCTTATCATGACGGTAGGAAATCACGGAGCCGTCGTCCTGTTCTTCATCCGTATAATAAAAGCCAAGGGTATTGGCTGCCAGTTCGTTCATCTGCTTTAGTTTGATATCGTAGGCAGTCATCCTCTGACGGGCATCCTCTTTTACCTGCTCTACTAGGACTTTGTTTTCATCGGGGTACTCTGATTCCTGGGATTCCACGCTCTTTGCTTTGCAAGAAAAATTGGTAGAATCCGCGAACAGAAATTCAATGTCAGTTGCATAGGACCGGTACACATTTCCACGGTAATCTTCGAACTGGACTGCATCACCAAATGTTGCGTATCCGATTGGTACACTTCTTAAAGAAAATGGAAGGATCTGGAAACCAACCAGAATCTGTCCGATACGGTTCACACCGTCCTCGGCGTTTCCAGCAAGCAGCTGGTTTTCTTTCAGATTGATCATATACCCTTCGGTTCCGTATACATAATCCTGTTTGTCTTCTGTATATTTCACTCCGGTAACTGTGATAATATCAGTATCCGTCTGCACGTCATCAATGCCCTCGGAAAGATCCAGACCAATAGTCGCATCCTCCCTAATCATGATGATCTGATTTCCCTCCGTATCACAGATACTGTTTCCCTGGGTATCCAGCCATGGTGTTTCCACAAGCTCCACTACCTTAGGTGCTGCCTGGTAGGTAACAATCCTCAGAAGATCATTCTCATCAATCCGCGCATTACCACCAGCAAGAGCAGCCACCATTCCGATCACAGCCCTGTATGTCGTACTGGTCGGCTTCTGTATGACGCGGAAATCATCATTTGTAAACACTGCATCTCCAAGGGCAATCCCACATGCCTGACAGCAGTCACGAAGGACTTCCCCGACAGTACAGGGAAAAATAAGGTTGCTTTCATAACTTTTGTCCGTTTTACTCATGTAATCCAGCAATGTAAGGTTTATTTCCTCATCAACAGCAGGCTTTTTGCACACAATAAAAGACCCTCTTTTGAAGGTCTCCACTTTTCCATCTGATAATTCCAGATTCATGTATATTGCAAATACTGCCCTGTTAAAACTGTATCCCGAAAACTGTCCCTCATCATTTACCAGGGATAAGGTAGCTGTCTTTTCAATTGCCACACCTATAGGGAAACTGCTGCTGTCTGCTGAGTCCACAATTCCGTTTCCATCCAGGTAAAAGTCTTCTTTTTTAAGCGGAAGGTTTGTCCCATCTGCAAGAGTAACATTTGCCGTTACATAATAATCCTGGTTTTCTTTTGACTCTTTCAGGAGCTGATCAGATACATTGATCATAATTTCTTTTTCCTCCTTACGTTGATTGACAGGCCTGTCCACTTTTCATTATTCTTTTCCAGGGTCTGTGCATCCATGTTGTAATTGGAACAATAAAATTCAGCGTCAATCCATTTTCCCGGAATCCTGGGATCTTTGTGATGGAATGTGAAGCTCTTCTTATCAATGAGAACATTCAAGATTGCTGCGATTTCTTCCCAGGTAAGTTCTCCCCACACAAGGTCATATCCGCTAATTGTACCCATAACAGAATTATGCATGGTCAGCGACTGATCACGCTTTGTGCTTTTGGTGCTTGTTGTGGAAAACACCGGTTTATAAGTTTCAGGAGCCGCAATTGCGACTCCATCAATTTTAAAACATTCTTCTGCCATCCAAGCACCTCCTAATCATCCAACTTAAACGGATTTCTTCCTCCGTTCCGGTTTCTTCTCAATTCTCCTTCTTCCAGTACAATATCCAGGAGATTTCTTCCGGAAGCAGACACGGAAACATTGTAGGTATTGTTTCCCTGCTTACCACCAGTTTCTTCCCTTACGATCTGCCGGATCAGGCTTTCCGGAGCTTCCAGGTTCCTGCCGTTCTTCTGATCCCCCAGTACTGCCAGGAACTCGCTTCTTGGCGGGATCACGGCTCCTGTTGCCAGGTATGGTACTGTGTTTACCCTTGGCAAATTTAAGCTGTAATTGCCCCATCTACGACCGCCATTTGGCAACTGTACATTGTAGGAGAAGGTAAAACCTCTCTCAATATTACCTATGGTGTTGTTGATATTACCGACCGTAGTGTTTACTTTTCTAATAACATCATTCAGGGTATCTGTTATTCCTCTGATTCCGCTTGAAATCCCAGATAACAGATTATTTCCTATTCTTGTTCCAACTGGTTCCATATTTCCAGCAAGTCCTTCAAGGCTTATATTCATGTTGCGGATCATTTCAGAAATAATCTGTTCAATACGATCTCGCGCACGTTCCCATTTTTTTGTCATGGTATTGTACTGACTTGAAAAATGGCTTTCTACCGTTTTGTGCATTTCTCCCAGTTTTAAATTTGCGTGTTGCTTCATCTGATCGAGATTCTTATCTACTTCTTCTGCTGAATTTCCCCAGTTTGTTACCGTTGCCGTGCTGATATTCCCTGTATGATCCAATACAGAACGCTCAGTCTCTGACATTGCCTTTTCTGTATCCGTCTTAATTCCAGACATGGCGTTACCTATTGCTGCAGAAGCTGCACCCATTCCAGTTTCAACAGATTTCTTGGTATTATCCATGGAAGTCTTTGCACTAGATTCGGTCTCCCTGACAGCCTCTGGAAATACTTCAGCAAAAATCTTTGCCACAGACTCTGTATTAATTCCTAGTTCTTTTGCACGCTCCATTATTCTATTAAAAGCGTCCTGTGCAGTGCCGCCAGAATTTTCAGCTTCCATTAATGCTGTGTCAAGTTGAACCATTTCGTCTGCGCTGAGTCCTAGTTGCACCTGTAATTGCGGGAGAACATTGTTATACAAATCGTCAATAGACTGTTTTCCAAGATCAATTGATCCAGCCATATTTGTTGTGTTGTCACCAAGAGTTTTGATTGATTCAGACAATATATCAAACATATCATCTGTGATCAGTCCCTGCTGGTACAAAGAGGAAAATGCCTGCTCTGCCTGATCGGATGTGACGCCCATCTCTCCAAGTTTGTCAATCAGTTTCTGTGTTGCACTTGCCTTGTCTTCGGCGGTCATCCCTTCCTGTTCCAGACTTTCTTTCAACTGCCAGATTTCCTCTGCAGATCCAGAAATAATGTCTCCCCTGTGCTGCAAGGTCTGAATAAAATTATTCATGGTATTGCCAAATGTACTGCCAATGCCATTACCGCCCTGCATGGTTTCCACAAATCCTGCCAGTTCAGAAGTTGCAACAGTTGCTGCACCTCCCACGGCTATGATCAAACCTGCAGTTCCAACCAATGGACCAAGAGCAGCTGCAAAATCTGATGCAGCCCCGGTTGCACCTTTCAAAGCGTTTCCCAGTACCGTCTCCACGCCATCTGTGAGCGCCGCTGTATTCTCAGCGCTTATAAGCTTAGTTGCCAGGCGTCCGATCAAGTAAGCTGCCAGATGATCAAGACCGGTTATCTGTGCCACTTTCACAGCACCAAAGGCAACAATAAGTCCTGCCGTTATCTTTCCTGCCAGACTGCTTCTCCAGAGACCATCCAAAGCTCCGCCAAGTCCGTCTATTAGTGCGCTTGCTGCAGTCTTAAGCAATTTTCCCCAGGGCAGTTCTGCAAGAAACTCGCCAATTCCTTCTCCCAGTTTCTGGAAGGTACCATTATCGATAGCAGCTGTGATACAATCGCACAGATGGGAAAGGAAATCCCCAAAGGCTTTTCCGTTTCCCTTCCAGTCAATGTCATTAACCATGGTCTGAATGCCAGATTTCAAATTCTCCTGGAAGCTCTTCCAGTCAAATTCATTGTCAAAACCAGCTAAGGTTTCAAATGCTCCGTTGATCACACCCACCAGAGCTTTTGCAATATCCGTAAAACTGATCCTGCTGAATGTTCCTGTCATAGCCTTTCCAACGGCTTTTCCAAGCTCTGTCCAGCCGGTTATGCCAGCGTCATTCTTTCTGGACATTTCATTCACAAATCCGGATAACATTCTCCATGAAATCATGAACTTGTTTCCAAGCAATTCACCAAGAGATGTCCAGTTAATTTCCCGGATAGCTCCACGAAGACCTTTTGCAATGCTGGAACCAATTTTATTAAAATCAATACCGCCATTTCCAATCAGAAGATTTAAAGAATTAACTAATGTGTTAACACCTGCACCAAGAGTCCGCCCCATCAGATCCCAGTTGATGTGATCGACCAGGCTGTTGAAAGTTGTGGTAAACGCGGTAATGAACTTGGTGACCTTAGGACCTACGTTATCCCAATTGATGACGTTATAAATCTTCTGCAGACCTTTATTGATACCATCCGCAATATATGCGCCAAGGCCTTCCCAGTCTTCGTTCTGGATCAGTTCCTTGATCTTATCTGCAATCCCTTTCAGGGAGCTTTCGATCGGAACCTCTTCAAACATATCACCTGCGGACGGACCGGAATAACCTCCTCCGGATCCGCTTCCAGAATCAGAGCTGCTGCCGTCATCATACCGGTTAATCTCATCAATCGGACTGAGATATCCCTGTAATGCTTTGGCAGCTTTCTTGGCACTGTTTGCCGTCTTATCCAGACTGGCTGCATAATTCTCCTGAACTGCAATTGCCTTGACAAAAGTCTTCTGTCCGGTAAGCGCTGCAATCAGCATTCCCACGCGCGTTACTGCCTGAGATATGAGATTGATGAAACTTACCAGGATAGGCGACACCGTTGTAAGAATTGGTGCAAAAGCTGTGGCAAAACTGTTTTTCAGCTGGGTAAGCGCCGACTGCAGTTCTGACAGACTCAGATTTACTTTCCCTGTATTGGTAAGCAGATCGTGCTGTGCAAGGTTCTGTATTCCCTCCGTAGCTGCACTTCTAATCCTATTGAATAATGCAAACAGGGTGCGGATCCCAAATACATATTTCATCAGCTTCTTAAGGGACAAAGTGCTCTTGTTTGCTGATTTATGGATGCCAAAGATACCGCTGGAGATCTTCTGCAGACCGCCAACGATTGCTCTGGATGCAAGCTGCATGAATTTTGACATCAGCTTATCAAGGGCCTGCCAAAGTTCATGGAGTTTTTGCTTCATGCCGGTGATTCCGGATTGCTTTAACTTTTCAGCAAAACGCCGGGCTGATTCTGCAAGTCCACTGAATTTAGAGGACGATCTGGCAGCCTCTTCGCCGCATTCCTTTAATTTCATTTCTGTAGTGGCAAAAGAAGTATTTAAACGGTTGTTCATATCATCCAGGCGCATTTCTTCCACAGTAAGCCTGGAAGCCGTGCTCTGATATTCAGAAAGACTGCGCGGATCCACATAGGCAATGCCAGAACTTTTCATTTCAGCCTGTTTCTTCTGGAGCTTGTCCATCTTCGCCCAGATTTCATCCAGTTGGTCATCCAGATTCTTCATGGAGTCTGCCGGGAATCCCATATCAAGCCATTCCCTTTGCTTCTGTTCCACCTTTTCGAACTCATTGTCCAATTTCTTGATTTCAGCCCCAAGGCGCTTGTATTCCTCAGTCTCAATTTTCTGATCAGAAAGTTCCTTCAGCCTCTTTCTCAGAGCCTCCACCTTCTGTTCCTGCTGCCCATACTGGTTATTCAGTTTGGAAATGGAATCCAGCTGCTTCTGAAGGGCGATCTTAGCCTTTTCCCCAAGACCTTCCACAGAGGAAGACATGCGCTTGACAGAAGCCTCTATTTCCTTCATCCCGACCTTTATACCTTTTTCATCAGTTTCTGTATAAATCGTAAGTGTTCCGTCTGCCATGTCCTCACCTCTTCAATCCAAATAGTTCCTTAAGAGCTGCCTCTTCTTCTGCTGACCGTTTCTTGGTCTCGCCCGGAAGATCTATCAGCTTTTTGTTCTTCCGATAAAATTCCAGTTCCCATTTTTCCAGCTTCTTACCGTTCATTTTCTTCTGGCGGATCTGAAGAATCTCATGGAAAAGCCCTTCTGAGATTTCCATGTATGCACCCATGAACGTCCACCAGTGCATGTACTTCACAGACCGGATATCTTTTCCCATATTTTTATTGATTGCAGAAGCAATCAGGGAAGAATCCTTGTCCCAATCCATTAGCCGGGCTTTGTTTTTCCCCTCACTACTGATTCCGCAGTCAATAAATGCAAACGCTTTGTCAATAGCCTCCTGCAGATATTCTTGTGGGATTTCTTCTGCATCCAGGAAAAAGATATCAAACAGAACTTCTATCCTGTCCTCTTCATTCAGCTCGGGATCTGCCATGGCCCGAAGGATATCCAGGATTGCCCGAAAATCAGTCCGTACCTCATACTGCTCACCGCCCAGCTCAATTGACCTGGGAAGATTCCACATATCATCCATGACGGCGGCACTTCTTTGTGTAGTTCGGCTTATGCTGCTGGTACTTCTGGGTGTACTTGCTCACCCTGCTCTGAGTTCTCTTGATCCGGACGTCAAACTCTTTGTTGATCACATCACGCAAAGTGTCCATGCACACTTCTACAAATAATTTTCCGTTTGCCATTGGAGAAAACGGTCCCAGGATAGAAAAGAAGGTGGAACCGGTATCAGCTCCCATCAGGTAATCCATTTTTTCAATCACCCTCTGTTCGCATTCAGTCACAGTTTCCTTTTCATCTATAGTAAAGTTTGCAAAATACTGCTGCACTTCCTCATATCTGGAAATGATGTTTGTGTCTGCCGGACGGAAACGGAAAACTGCCAGATTCTCACCGTAATGATTCTTTATGTCATACTCCTTACTTCCGTCATCAATGACAATTGTGTTTGTTTCCTGGTTCTGTATCTGTTCCATGATTACCTCCTAAAATAGGGAGCACGTCCGCGACATACTCCCGTTAACATTTTCACTTATTACCCTGTGATCTCTCCAGCTTCAAATACCGGATTTCCAGTCTTAAGAGACTCCGCGGTTACATATCCCTTTGTTCTTGCTCCATTCTCATGAACATTGAACGGGAAATTAACGCCCTCAGTACCGCCTCCGTAAGACTGTGGTTTTACCAGTACTTCCTGTGCATAAGCCAGATGTTTAACAGCTTCTGTGTCCTCTACAATAACCTCCAGCATCAGAGTCTTGCAGGCGTCACCTTTTAAACGTCCCATGGCAATCTCACGGATCTTTGGATAAAGTTTTGATGCTGGATCCGCATAGAATGGATCTGCACTCATGGATGGCTGGTAGCCTTTGTCGGTAACCTTGGTTTTGCCAAGAATGTTTTCTTTGGTTTCTGTATCCGGATTCAGATCTACAGACATGTCGTCAATGTCCTCGCCCAGAATTTCCCATGCTGCTTTTGCCGGATCACTTCCCCAGGAAGTGTCCAGGAAATGTGCTAATGCTTCTCTTTCTAACTTCATGTTCTCTTTTTCCTTTCTTTGTAAATAACTCTTGCCTGTATCATGTATCTTGCCATTGTCCCGTCCTGGTTCACCCCGGACAGGTTCGGCATGTTCTGGAGATTTTCCATTTTCTGAACCGCGCAATCTTCCCCGAAGTCTGGAAAATCCTTGCTTTCATTCTGCTGATCCAGCCAGTCCATAAAGGCCTGCGCAAAGTTCATTGCTTCCAGGTTCAGATCATCCTGGCAGGAAGAATAAGATTTGACGATCACAATGGTAAAGCCGTATTCCTTCAGGACATCACCGGTAATATATTTCTTTTTCACCTTGTCCGAATAATTTGTGATCAGTGAAATGCTGTCCTCCGATTCTGGCGAGAAGTTGAAGTTCAGCATGTCTCCGGCAAGCTCACTGGCCTTTGGCTCAAAATATGCTTTTATCACATCATGCTTTATCATACCCTGCCTCCCAGTTTCAGATATTCTTCATAAGACTTTGCCAGTTCTTCTTTCCTTGCAGTCATCATGGCATGATCCCAATGGTCCGTTGCCAGAGGATGGCGGAAAGTGTTGTATTTCAGCTTTCTGCCTGTTGGGTTCTTATGGGGAGGAGACCAGAAGCCCATCAGCTCTTCACCGTCAAAGATTGGGATATTCGGACCATACAGCTCGCCCATGTACTGGTAATGGGCATAGGGGCTGTTATAGGTGATGTATCCTGCACCCTCATCCGCCGTGATATCTACATTCTGTGCAAGTACCAGGTTATCCGCCGGCACGTAAGGATCCATGAAGCGTGCTGCAGTCGTCGCCAGGAAAAGCATGCCAGGCTGTCCGCCCAGCTTCTTTTTTGCAATCCGATCAGGAGGATCATTCCATTCAAATTTTACTTTCATGGTATCAGCCTCCCAGTCTGTAATGCTTTGCCAAGGGGAAACTGGTGTTGTCAGAGAATGCTGTTACTTTGAACGCATTCGGTTTATGCCGGTTCAGTACCTGTGCTGCAGTCTGACCAGAAACTCCCGTGATCTCATCCAGGCATTCCCCATAAATCACAATGTCGCCCTGAGAAGCTGTGAAATGTTCTTCCGGAGAATCTTTGTATTCTGCATAGGGTAGGTATCTGTCATCCTCTGGAATCCGCACCACGTAAGTGTTCTGGACGCTTGCCTGGGTGCCGTTAAAACTGGTATTCACCTGAGCTTTCCAGAAACAGTTGTGGAGCACTGTCCTTTTCCAGTGCTCCTTTCTGTCTTCACTGTCTGCTGCCTGGATCCGGTTGTATAAGGTGATGGTATGAATATAATTCTGGTTCATGCTCACACCCCCGCATACAAAAGTCCTGTGTTGCCCAGGTATCTGTAAACGATCTCCCTGGTCTTCTTTGCCTTTCCCTCTTCTGTGAAGGTAGACTGGGACACATCAAAAGTTCCGGATTCCCCGTCATTGGAATAGGACTGTAAAATACCACCCTGCTCCGCTGCCTGCTGAGTGCTTTTATCTGCCTGATACAGAAGCTCTGCAAGCTCACAGGCACAGTCTTTCACATCATCTGTGATAAGCCCGAAATTGGAAGCCAGGCGGCTGAAGGTGTACTGGTTCAGCACACGCTCAGCCTGCTTTTCCCATAATGGAAACTCATCCTCAGACAGCTTTGGATCACGACCCATCAGGTAGCCAGATTCATAGTAATTGTAAGAGGTGTACATGCTTCATCACATCCTTGTCATTCCTGCGCTACAAGAGTAACATCTTTTGTCACTGCTGCAGCTGCCACAATAACTGTTTCGGTTACTGGGATATAGCCTTTCTTGGTGATCTTCGCTGTGTATGTACCAGCGCGCAGATTAAACTCTGCTTTTCCATCTTCATCAGTTACCAGAATTGCTCCGTTCACGTTAACGCGCGCACCCTTATAAGTTGTTGGGCTTTCGTCTTTACCATCAGTTACAGTGAAGGTAACTTTCTGGGTGGCAATCGGAGTACCTGGCTCAAGATATGCAAATGCACATCCGGTACGGTCTTCATTCATTCTGGTAGCTGGGTTTGGAAGAGCCCAACCCATACGGAATACTACACGAAGTGCTGTCATATCCTGCTGTGCCAGGTTATACACGATCTCCATTGTTGTCGGATCCTGGATTACACCTTCTGTAAGAATTTTAACTGTAACATCCTGGCGAATGGCATATACCGCCTGGCCAAAGTCACCAACTACCAGCTGTGCAATGTTCGCATAGAAAGAGCCGTTCTCTGGGAATGTAATTGGTGCTCCATCCAGGGTGTATCTTGCCACATCCTGCATATTGCTTTTAAAAATCGGCTGACCTGTAGTATCACGCAAACCACGGAGTTTTGACTTGAAGTTCATAGGTGCAAGAGCTCCAGAAACTCCGTAGCCATCATCTTCAACTTTCGCAAATACTCCATTCTCGCCAAGGATAAGATCGTAATAATCTTTTCCTGCTGCCGGTGAGACATTGTTTCCAGCCTGTCTTGCCAGGGTAATAAGGTCTGCCTGCCATTCTCTCGGACGGTTATCTCCGAAGATAACAGCTGCATCTACTTTCTGACCGATTGCCTCCATAACACGCGGAGTGATCTCACCAAAGATATCGAATTCTGAATCAGAAAGAACTGCATCTGGAATTGGTACGATAACCGCCAGCTCTCCGGCATTCAGATATACATTGTCCCATGCCTGTCTGGTGGTCTGTTTCATACCGGTATCACCATCTACCCAGTAAGCAGTTGGCAGGAAATCCAGTACACGGATCCTAGTCTGATTGGATGTCATATTTGGAAGTTTTCTTGCCATTCCCATAAATACGGAATTTTTCGGTGCATCCTGAAAAATATTGGATACAATCTGCTCGCGGATGATTGCCTCTGCATCCGCTCTGTTTGTAATATTTACTGGCATTCTTTATTCTCCTTTTCCGAGCAGGCTTCTAAGTGCTTCGTTTGCCTGTTCTTTTTTAGTCTGTGCATCATTGTTGATTCCTGTAGTGGAAGAAACCACTCTCGGAACGGTTGGCTGCTGAAACAGATAATCATTGTCTTTCTTTAAAGCTGTGATTGCTGCTTCAATGTCCTGAGTCTGATTCTTGGATGCTTTTAAAGTATCTACATCCAAAAGAGCCATAATTGCTTTCTCGTTTCTTCCAGACGCTTTCCGGATAGCCTCTTTCACAGAAGCATCAAAAGCATAATCAGATTTGATTTTCTCAATCTCTGCATCCTTACCCTGGAGCTGCTTTGTCAGATCTGAAACCTTTGTCTGCAGTCCTGCTGCATCAATCCCTTCCATGGCTTTTAAAGAAGCCTGTGCCGTATCCAGCTGCGTTTTATATCCATCACGCTCAGCCTTAACTGCATTCAGTTCTTTTCCATGCTCAGACATAACAAAATCAATCTGCTCCTGATTTAAACCTTTTCCCTGTAAATCTTCTGTTTTCATGTTTCTCCTTTCTATGCCATCCCGTAGGTTATTTATAGGTGTGTAACCATCCACCAGACAGCTGACTGTTTTAGGTCTTATCATCTGACCAATTTTGAGTATAAAAATAACACCCGGATGATTCCGCGTGCTGTTTCACTGTTTAACGGACAGCTCCGAGATATTTAGGAGCACCTCCTCTTGCGCCGGCGCAAATTTTGCATATTAAAAGAGAGCCTGTTTCCAAGCTCTCCTAATAGTCAATATTTCTGTTTTACTTTAATGTCCAACATTCGGATCATCATAAATGCTGCCCGTTCTGCCTGTTCATCATAATCTTTTTGTAATGGGCTTTTAACTAAATCGCCCTGATTATAATGGATAAAATAATGTGCAAGTTCATAAGCAACTTCATATACTACTTTTTCAAATAACTGCTGTTTACGGATTGCAACGTTTTTCCCACACAATATGCTGTCAAATTTCCGTAAGTCCTGGAGCTTCAATGTGATTCCCTGCTCATCCGCAAGTGCCAGTAAATTTTTAAAAACAAATATCGGTTCGTCCATATGTGGAATAGCAACTTTACTCTTAATTGGTTCTGTTTTGGTCTGGGTTGGAACAACCTCTTTCTTTGGCGGAAGTTCTGCCTCCTGCTCTTTGGCTCTGAAATAGAAATCCACCAGGTAATCATATACCTGCCATGCTTTGTCTGTGTTGAGGGACTTGGCATGAAGTAAAGCTCCTTTTTCTGTCCAAAAGTAAGCTTTAGACACCTTTTTCAACTCGCCCTCAAATTGAGGGGAGGTTCTCAGATGTCTCATCTCATCCCCCTCAACTGCAATATAATGTTTTCCTAAAATAAACTTATCCTTATTCCTTAAGTAGTTATTGTTTATTACTTTCCTCTCAGTTTCATATGCTTCTGCAAGCTGTCTAGTCGTTAATACTTTTATTCCATGTACCTCTAACCTTTTTTAATTATGCATTTTTCTTTCCTCACTTTCAATTGTTGATTGCGAGAAAAACCTTTGAATGCTATAATATTTTCAGAGGATTTTCCTCGCAGGGTAAGATCGTTTACAACTTTCTCAGGGTGGTAACGCTCTTATTTTTTGTTTTCGGCATAGACCTTATTGATTCCTTCCATAACAACCTCGTACTGTGTTTTTCCTGTTACCTCACAGCACGCTTCCAGCAATGCTTTATCTTTCTTTGTTGCTCTAATCTTAATCTGTTCTGATTTAGGATTATCACTTTTCGGTCTGCCTGTTCTTGGACTCATATTCTTCACCTCACTTTTTGAGTACACAATAAATATATTACGGTGTACACAAAAAGTCAAGAGGAAATTTTAAGTACAAAAATAACACGTTTTTCAACGTGCTATCATTGTTTTTATAACTGTATTGATTTTTTATAATTCTACATGCTCAAGCAAATCAACAATGTCCTCCAGGGCTTTACCCTCGAAGAAAGGAGCCCTCATCACTTCAGCAATACTATGTGCTTCCATGAAATCATCTCCGCACCACATATCGAAGTGCTTCTCATTAAACGGATCCACGCCACACTCTTTTCCATTATATTCAAAAAGAACGTGAGTACATAAACTCTCAATTCTATCCTGTAACTCTTTTGCTGTCATAATATATCTAGATTCTCCTTTCTCTCATTTTCTGTTAATTCCCTTGTTGGACGGTCAATCAGTTTCCCGTCTTCATAAACATAATCATGAGCATGTTCTCCATTTTTACCGTACGGATGCATTTTAGCATTTCCGTGATTATTATTACTAATTTGCTTATATTGTTTTCCGTTTTCATCATAATAGTTTCTCTCAATCCCACCACGCTTGCTGGTTAATTGAGTAATACTATTTGGCGTTCCAGTTAAAGTAGTTCTCTTAACTTCGATTATATCCTGCCCTGCCGCGTTTTTCAATGTCGGAGGCGCTATTTTTTCAAGTTCTGCTTTTGTCGGCATGAACTTTCCTTTCAGACCGTCCTGCATGATCCTGGCTTTCTGCTCTGGAAGTTTCATCTTCTCTGAGAAATCCTTGTAAGTCTGCATCTGCCCCTGGTACTTGGCTTTTGCCAAGATTATTTCCTGATCATCAGCTCCGCCCTCTTGAAGGAGTTTTATTTTCTGCCTCTGGGCGCGCATACCACGCTCCATCTTTCTCTGCTGCTGAAGAGCTTCATAGGTGGTGTACTGCTTTCCATTGTACTCCCTGGGAGTATTCTCAGCATCAAGCATTTTCTGAAGCTGTTCATCCGTGTAGGTTCGTTTTGCGCCAGGTGGGATTGGTTTAAAATCATGATAACAATTAATTCCTTTCAGACCTGTTATCTCACCAAGACCACAAACCTGTTTTAATTCCTGCATGCTCCATGCTTTCCCCTGCCATGGCTGATGCGTAGGTCTGGCTCCAACATGATAACTGACTTCAAATGTATCTGTTCCCAGCTGCTCCGCTACCTGTTCCATAATCTGACTTTGCACCTGCCGGAAACCTGTGAGGATTGCTCTCCTGGCTGCCACGTCAATTCTATCCCGATGTCCAGAATCATATTCTATGTACCGAAGCCCAGAGGCCGTCATCTGATTCACCGTCCGTTTAAGCACTGTATTATAATCAAATGCTCCTGACTTGATATCTATAACAGCCTGGTCCATGGTAGTTCTGTAATATTCCATCAGAGGTGAAGACTGGATTCTTCCAGTTGCCGGATTACGGATAGCAAATCCCATGGAACCGGTCAGATTCTTATATTCTCCCTGGACCTGCTTCTTGGTTGCCTCAATCAGCTGCTGAAGTACAAAATTTTCTTCAAGCGGAATCTGTTGCATTCCGGCAAGTTTAAAGAAATGCTCCTGCTCGTAATACTGCTTGTACACCTCATCAGAAAATATCCTGTCCATTTCTGCATCCGTTGCCTGTAACGCGCTCTGGATCCATCCACGGATATCTTCCTCAGCCATTCCAAGTTGCTGAAGCCTGCTGATCTGCCAGTCTACAGAAGCACTTGCAAAACCGTTTTCTTTAATCCGGCGGACAATATCTGTCATGATCCGGACTTCCAGTTCAGAGAAAATATTACTGACTTTCACTGTGAGTTTTTCAATCTCGCCCTGTGTCATTCAATCACCGTTTCCTCTGGCTGCTGGACTGCTGCCTTTGCCTGCTCTTCTGTTTCCCCATACCATTTCATTCTGTATTCCCACAGTGGCATTGCACCCATGGAAACATCCAGCCTGTCAGACTGCCGTTCTGACTCTACATCCGTTACAATGGAATCGTCCCAGTCAAAAGATGTCTGATAAGTTCCAGATGGGCATAAATGATACAGATCACACCAGAACGCGATTGCATCCACCAAATCTTCAAGTGCATGCTGCAGTGCAGTCTGGCAGCTTTGCACAAAAGAATAAGACCGCTGTTTACTTGCTTTTATTTCTTCAGCGGTCTTATCGGTATTATTTGGATCTGAAATTGTTCCATAAGCCAGGTTGCAGTCAAACTCAATCATTCTCATAAGATGATTCCAGCCGTTAAAGTAGGATGTATCTCTGATATCTGGTGAGAATGTGTCCATAAAAGGCTTATCAACCACACCTGTATTATATTCAACTGCCCTGTACAACCTCTTTTTTCCTGCCGGATAGACAGGTTCTCCTGTGCTCTGATTTCTTCCTAACAGGCTCTGTGCAATGTGCACTGCTGTTTCCTTGCTTTCATATTCCCAGTTGATCTGAGAATATCTTCTGTCGGCTTCCTGAATGTGTTCCACAGCCCTTGAAAATACAGAAGCTCCAAGCGGACTTTCCGAATCCTGGTTGTTTCCAAGCGGTACCTTAAAATATCCAAACGGCAGCTTGTCTATACCAGAGAATGTCATTTCCTGCGCAAGCTCTGACCACTTAGGAACCGAATTAACCGAAATTTCATTCCCGATCAGCCCCTCGGTTCTGGAGACAAATGCTCTGTTTCGGATGTTCAAAAGCCCATCTTTCAGAGTGTGGATTTCTATCCTGCTGTATATTTCATTATCCCTGCGGAACTGATCCAGAAAGGCGCATTTCGTAATGGTTTCTGTATCAAATTCCAAGGGAAAGAAATTATCCCCTTGAATGTATTGGATGGAAATACCATTCGAAGTCACATAAGGCTTGAAGATCAGGCTGCCTTTTGCGTCTGCATACTCAACCTGGATCCGCAGCTTCTCAATTACTTTCTGGTAGATTTCATCAATGTATGAAGCCTTGGCGCTTCCGGATACTTCACTTTTTACTTCCAGAACTGTCAGCCTGGCAATCTCGCCTGCTACTGCTGCCGCAATCCCTGCGCTCTGTATGTTGGAATCCAGCCATGGCGCCTTATCTTTGTATAATGCAGACCACATTTCAATATGTGCTGCTGTTTTCCCACTCATTGCATAATCAATCTGCTCATCCTTGTCCAGGATCTTACGCAATGCCTGATACATATTTGTATAATTCATATTAATCACCCGTACCTGATGAGCTGGCTGATCAGCCGCTCAAATGTATATTCAAAACTGTCTAATGAGTCAATATCGCTGGTTCCGTCATCCAGTCTCACGTTCTTGGTCAGCTCTTTCGGATCCCAGACAGCTGTACACAGCGCTGTTACAAGACTGTCGCATTCTCCATCCATATAAGCAAAACGCCCCTGCGCCATCAGAATTGAGGTAGCATTAATACGATCATTAATCTCAGTTTTCAACGCATTCTCTACTCTGATCCAGCCAAGACCGTTCTTCCTTAAGCTGGTTCTTATACCGGCAATCAGCGTCTGCTCTGCACTGTCCGCATAAACCACTGTAATAAATCCATATCGGCTTAGTATCTTCTGGCAGAAATTGCAGAACATCTTTCCAAGCATATCCGGATCAATCTCAATAGGATTTCCGCTTTCATCCTTACAGCTGATCCATTCGGATGCCAAAGGGATTACCATCTGGAATCCTCTTGTTATCGCTGTTGCTGTAAAGGAATGTCCGGATCCAGAGCCACCAAAGTCAATGCCAAGATTAATTTCCATGATATCTCTCGGCTTCTCTTTCAAGGCAAAGCCAAACTTCTTGGTACTGATATCATCCGCAAATCTACGGAAGATCAGACCATTTGCCACAACGCGCATTCCCTTAATATCACGCATGTACCAGATCGAATTGACATCATAACGGCTCTCAATCTCATGAAGACGTTCTGGAGTGATGTTAATGTTATCGTAGATGGTACAGTGCATGTAATTGTACCCGCCGGGAAAGTTCCCTTCTTCCTGCTGCCTCTGGTATCTGTCAATGTACTCTGAATAAATGGCAGCCCTTGGGTTATCCGGGTTAAGGTCCCAGAATACTTTCAGCCTTTTAACCGCCAGCTGACGGTTGAATGCCTCTTTAATCGTATTATCATGGTGAAGGTTGATCTCGGTTGCGATCCACATCCCATAGGAATTACCACGGATTTTTTTGAAACTGTCCTCTTTCGCTCCACCTGCAAAGATTACAATTTTCTGCTTGTTATGAGTTGCTGGGCCTTTAATAAACAAAGCTTCATTGTCTTTGTATTTTCCCCAGTGACTCTGACCTCGGAAGATCCATTCAAGGCCCATCCCATTACAGTCACCAATATTCATCTTTGCATTCGCCATTGTGGATCCTGTTGCAAGATGGATCTTATCTGGTGTTGTTTTCAGCTCATGCGCAAAAGCAAAAACATTATCAACAGTCTTACCTGCACGAACCGCACCTTCTGCTACGTTATAAGAGCAGTCCCGGCATTTTCGGATATAGTCTTTGTGCTTTTCAGAAAAATGAAAAAGGATCGTTTTCTTCCTGGTGAAATTATTTGCTGCTGCCATAAATCTCACCCTCTATATCGTCCAGATCTTCAATCTCCTGGTTATTTCCTGTAATCTTTTCTGTCTGGGCTTTCATCTGAGCAATTTTAGCTTTCTGCTCTTCAGTGCCCATATCCATATGATCCGACAGCCATCGAAGGGCTTTCATCCGATCTGAAAGTTTAATGCTGGCTCCATCCTTTCCCTGTCTCACTTCTGCAAGAATGGTTCCGTCTACTCCAGAAGATTCCTTAAAATGAACAGTATTCACCGTTTTGGTCAACTGTTTTTCTTCTCCAGTTTCCAGATCTTTGATTTTAACAGGACCATACATAGCCATTACAGGAACTTCCTCAGTTCCAAACTTAAGATAATCTGTGATATCAGCAAAAGCTATATCCATGTACTTCTGGAAGATATCTGATTCAGAAAGAAATTCTCGGTTTAAGCGTTCCTGCTTTAGATGTAAGATTTCTTTTTTTACTCTAGCATTTCCTAGCAGCCTCGGACCATTCGCTGCTGCCGTTAAGTAGTCAACTTCATATGCTTTCTGATATGCTTTTGTAGCATTAAAACTCCGGATATAATAAATACAAAAAAGCCGCTGTTTGTCAGTCAGATCGGGATTCTCAATCACCTGTTCAACTTCACTCTCAGCAGCTTTCTTCTTTTTACTTTTTTTCTTTTCCGAACGTTCGCTTTTCTTTTCCGAGCGTTCGTTTTCCCACTTATGAGTACACTTCCATCTCCGGACAGTGCCCTCTGGCAGATTCAGTTGACTTGCAATCTCAACCAACTTCTGCCCCTGCAGGTACATTTCTTTCGCCTGCTCTATTCTCTTGTCCGGCGCTCTGGTCATGTCTCATCACCTCTGCTTCGTTGGTTTTGGGTACAACAAAAGCAGCCCCGGGGAGCTGCCTCTGTGTGTTTGTTGGTATACTAACTGATTTTTATTTCAAATATTCTCCTATTTTTTGCAGAGCTTCAAGTGCTTTTCTTCTATCCGTTTCGTTTAAATTCTCATTACGAAGAATATAACGTACTTTTTCTTCTAGCACACGATTAGCCTCCGCTGCGCCACGCTTTTCATACTCTCTAAAAATCTGTTTTTCCATTAGATTAATTGTCTTAGTTAAATTTTCTACCGTTTTATCATTTATATTCTCTCTTAAATTTTCTATCTGACTCAAAGCTAATTCATTTTCCAATTTATCAAAACGCTTAAGTAATGAATATAACAATAAATTGGTTTCTTCATTTTCACTTAAACTATTCGTTTCATTAATTTGTGCTTTTCCTAAATTTAAAAGTTTTATAATAGAATTTATGCCTTTTTTATTGTCTTTCGTTTCTTTAATGGCATCTACTATTTTTTCGCGATCTTCCATGACTTCACGATATATTAAATTCTTTCTATAATCCACAGTATTTATTGTGCTTATGTCGAAAATCCTCGGAGTATCTTTTTCCTGCACAAGTACAACTGGGAGGTCAAAAGCCTGTCTCACTCCTAGTTCAAATAACACATTAGGATTTCTGGTGCTTAAATCACAAATTGCCATTGGCGACTCTACAATGTCTCGTATAATCGACACTTGAATCATACTGCTTGACTTATCCTCGTCCGCACGTTTTGGTTCATACCCAGCTTCTTTTATCGCTGGACATAATAAATCCTCATAAACCTGCTTAAAATGATCTTGAGGATACGTATCCAGTTCTCCAATAGGCATAATAACAAAACATTTTTCCTTTTTACTATCTTCATTCTCTCCCACAGCACAACCTCCCACATACATTTTTCTCCATCATACTACAAAACGCCCCATATTTCTACAGGACGTTTGCAAAAAAATATATGTAGTTGGGGGTAGCTCCTCTCGAAGCCAATCGGAACACCAGGACTCGAACCTGCGGCTCGGATGAACGGCTCATGCTCCCTCCCAATCGGGGAGGTGTTCCGAGATGGACGTGCACCCTTGGTATCGTCCAAGGTGGATCCAACCCTGTCGTAAACGTTTTTCCCATTTCGTGGAAATAATAATGCCGCCGCTTACCTACTAAGCAGTAACAGTACCTTTGGCCATCGGTACGGTACTAACCGAATCAACCGCCAGGCTGTGACACCTGGCAGTCGTTCATACCTTATGGGTGGGGGTATTTCATCATCGGAAGTCTTTCCTTCTGAGCTCAGTGTACATACTACCATAGCCGAAGCGGACATGACCGGACATTTTGAAAATTTTATAATATTTTTTCAAGATATCGGTCATGACGCTTTCTGCAGCTGTCTTCTGTGTACTTCCGTTTTGGAAACCTGCTGTTCATGTTTGCTGCTACCGCCACCCATGTCATATCATCCAGGTAATAAAAACGAAACATCATTCTCAGATCGCTTTGTGGGATTTCCCGGATAAAATCATCTACTGCATTCAGTGCGTCCTGCAGTTCATCTTCCAGTATGTGAAGCTTTGTTACCCGCTTTTTAATCATGCCCTTCACCTGGTCAACTTCCGGAAAAGGGTAGCCGGTTATCTTGATCGGACCGATGGTGCCATCCTTTCTGGTTCCTTTTACGGTATCAGATACCACACCCTCGTTCTCAATCTTGACCAGCCTGCGCCTGTCCCGGTCTATGCGGTTATGTAGGTCTTTGATTTCTTCCTTCAGCTCCACATACTGCTCCAGCACCGTCTTGTCCATCTCTGTCACCTCCCACAAGCTGTTCATATCTATGTACCTGTGCCAGGATTGCCGGTTCTGATCTGGCATCCTCCAGGAGCTTCCTTGCCTTATCCGGGTTCATGCTTAATTCTCTGGCAACCTGCAGCACTCTCTTCTCATCAATCATCTGGCACCTCCATTTCTGGCCACAGCATCGGTATGTTCAAATTGCGAAAATATCCTCTGCATACCTGCCGTATCGCACAGTTAAATACGCAGTCGTGAATGTCATTGTTTTTACAGTAAATTCTAATCGTGTTCACCGCCTCAGTGGCTTTCCGGTCCGTTGCCTTTCCCTGCTTGGTCTCTGTCATCTTTTTCACCTCTATCCTTGTTTGCGACGCTTAATGCCCAGGCGATCACGCCAAAAGCTCCGATCAGTACACCAATTCCCATTGCTGCGTCTATCATCTTCTCTCCTCCCAGCTCCGGCACTCCCTGCAGCGGATCTTACTGCTGCACAGGGTGCCCTTTATCATTGATAGCCTCGGACAGGTCGGGTGAACGTATACGATCAGCTCTCCCACCCTGCCGGTACTGTGTTTACAGGTTTTATATTTTTCTGCCATAGTCTCAGCTCCTTATCGTTTCATACAGTTTCTTCTTGGCATTGTATTTCAGTGCAACTGGCATATCGCAGTTTATACAGTTCAGCTCGATCAGCTCTGCAGTCTCATTTGTGAAATATCTTGCCATACCGCCGCATTCACAGTTGATAAATGCCAGTTTCAAATTCTTCAGGTCCGTCTTCTTGCCGCATTCTTTACAGCCGTAATAACTAAGCTGATGTTTGGTACAGAAGGTCTTTGTCTTATCACAGTGCTCACAGCGGATATGTAAAAATCCGGCATATCCTCTTGACTCCCGCGTCAGATTTTTATTGATTTCCATAGGCACTACCTCTGGTTCTTCCCGAACAGGCTCTTGGGGGGGGCAGTTTTTCCGATGCTGCCATCTGATGCACAGTCTCTTTAAAATCCGGATTCTCCACAGCCGGCACCTCAACCAGGAAGCGATTTCTTTTCAGCATTTCTTCCAGCGGCTCTACTGTAAACGCCGGCTTATCAGCTTCCAGTGTCTCATCGTACATAACCAGGACTTTTCTCCCCTGGAGAAACTTCTTCAATGCGTCCTCTAACTTCATTTCCTGTAGCATAGCTTAATCTCCTCTTTTTCTTTTTGCCAGACATTCCAGCTGCCACACTACATCCAGCAGTGCGACTTCTACTTGCATCGTCTGGTATTGTTCTCTAATCTGGTGACAACGTTCTGCAACTCTCTCCCAGGCTCCATCATCTTCCGGAAGAATACCGTTGTACTCTTCATACATCTCCTGTACTTCCGGATATTCTTCCCAGAGAGCTTTTCGTTCCTGGGGCGTCAGCCAGATCATGGCAGCCTGTCGATCCGGACATAAATCCCAGGGACTTCCGCCCAGAACTTTTCCACGATCTCCGAAGCCACCAGTGCGTCATCATCCCAGAAACCAACTTTCGTCATGCAGTCCTTTAATAGTTTCTGCAGATTGTCCGTATCCGGTTTGGAAAGTCTGTAGGTACCATCCAAATGTTTTCCCCTGGGGAAGCACCACTTTGTGATCAGCCTGACTCCACAGTGATATGGTTCATCTGGTACATGCTGTCCCAGGTATGCTACCAGCTTCTGTCTGGCTGCCTTTAATTCCGGTGGCTCATAGAGCACTGGCTTTCCTCCGGCAACCCTGACCTGTTTTTCCTGATGGGTTACAGTCGGTGGAACCATTGCCATGAAAAATTCATTGCTCATAAATTACTCCCCTTTTGGTTTTTGAATGCTAACTCTTAGTGCACAATCTAAATTTGTATCATCAGCAGAAAAAGAAATTTCTTTCATACCCTCTGCGATTAAGAGAAATGAACAGCTTTCATAAAATGGACTATATAATCCGCAGCCATAAGTCATGCATTCATTTTTCGCAAAAGGACAATAATACTTTTCATTCGTTTCCATTATTTTCATCCCCCTGTCAATTCTTCCTGTCAATTTTGCTTAGAGGTGTGTGTGTCAAAATTGGGTGTGTGTCAAATACCCCTATATATATAGGGGTATTTGACACCCCATTTTTTGACACCTCACTGCACCTATCAAATTAGTGTTTTTGACACTTTTGACACCACTGTCAAAAATGTCAATTTTATACTTTTTGACAGATTTGACGCCTCGCTGTCAAATGTCATTCATTGTTTTTTGACACCTTTGACACCTTAAAGATCATACCATTTTCACGTTTAAATTCTTTTGAGCTGTCCACATATTTCTTAACTGTGTTTAAAGTAACACCCATATATGTGACCAGATCAGATATTTTCACACTGCCATTTCCGTCCATGTCATTCGCTTCAAACGCTAACCTCAGACTATCTTCCTTATCTTTTTTTCTTTCTTCTGAAGATTTTTGTTTTTTCTGCCACGCTGGTTTATCATCTTCCAGCTTCAGGTCTTTCAGGCTTCCTATCTGATCAATCCTGTGTACCGGATAATCAAACCACATATTGACAGGCTCAAACTTCAGGAACTCTCTCAATGTACCTTCAATTCTCCATGCGGTACGCGCCTGTACTTCCGCTTTCGCAGCCATTATCTGCTTATCCAGGGCTATTTTCTGCCATTTATCCAGGTGTGCCTCACAGTAACCCAACATCTGTGCACTGCTCAACAGATCGTCCTGTGAGAGGTCATCCTGCCACTTATAATGTGCATCCAGATATGCTTTACAAGTTCCACAGACAGCCTTATTTTCTTCCTGTTTCATCAATGCCTCTGTCGGCTCCAGCTCGATCAAATCCAAAAGTGCATCCGGATCACGGGCAAATACACCGGATCCAGAAGCGCGGTCCATGGACTTCTTACCGCCCTGATTTCCTTTGCTGTGATGATGACAGTAGATCACGGCACAGCCCAACTCTGTACACACTTTATCGAACTGGTTACAGAAGTTCGCCATCTGATCGGCACTGTTCTCATCACCAGTAATGACCTTATAAATTGGGTCTATAATGATCGCTACATAATTCTTCTTTGCTGCCCTTCTGATCAGCTTTGGTGCAAGCTTATCCATAGGTACAGACTTTCCTCGAAGGTTCCAGATATCAATGTTCTGCAGGTTGTCTGGGACATAGCCAAGGGACTCATATACATCTTTAAAACGATGAAGACAGCTTGCCCGGTCAAGCTCCAGGTTCACGTACATCACACGTCCCTGCGCACAATGCCACTGCAGCCACTTCTTGCCCTCTGCTATAGCGATACACAGTTCTATCTGCAGGAAAGACTTACCAGCCTTAGATGGTCCAGAGATCAGCATCTTATGCCCTTTACGGAGCACCCCGTCAATGAGACAGGGTGACAGCTCCGGAAGATTGTCCCAGACACTTTCCAGACCTTCCGGCTCCGGAAGATCATCATTCACACCTTCAATCCACTCATACCATTCATTCCAGGAGGATTTTCCTATGTTGGTATCCACAATGAACTGCTTCTTTTCCCCACGTTCTACACCGGGCATCCTGGACAATCTGGAAGGGTTCCGGTTCTGGGTATCTACATCAATCCCGTTCTTCTGGCAGACTTCATACAGATAATCAACGCGCTTCCTGTACTCGCCATAATCCGCTGCATCCACCCTCACGATTGCGTGAAGGCTTTTCTTCCCAGAATACACCAGGCAGGCAATGGGAAGCTCCAGCTCACGTAGGATGGCGTTCTGCTGGTCGATTTCCATGTGATCAGATTCTACAAGAGCATACCTGTATTCTGTTACATTTTCGTTTTTACAGCCGTTTCCATCCAGTGGGTTGAAACGGATCCACGCGCCAGCTTCCGGATTGTAATCGCCAAGCACTGCCCCTATGTCACCTTTGCAGGTGTTCAGCTGCTCGATCAGCTGTCCTGCAGTACGGTCCCAGCTTCCCTTTTGTGGAAGCCATCTGGTACCTTTCTCGTCTGTCTTTTCCCAACTTCCAGTTACGTACCCTACGTTTTCCCCAGCTTCAAACAGGGTTTCCAGATATGTGATCAGCTGCTCTGCCGGGTTCCAGTTCTTTGGTTCCTGGATCTCCCTGCCTTCCAGCCAGTTCTTATCCACTACTACACGGTCACTGTCTACCTGTATACTATCGTTCCAGTCCAGTTCATGGCCTTTTTCCGGCACCCATCCGCGCTCCATTGCCATCTGTACAATAGTCCCACCAGTTACCGGAGAGGAGGAACCAGAAAAACTTCTCCACTTCTTCTCACATTCTCCGGCATGGTACCGTCCAAAGTCCTTCTGGCTCCACTGATCCCAGACGCTTACCGGATAGCCTTCCAGTTTCAGTGCCATTCCGACATTCACCCAGTCCTGATAGCTCAGGGAACCGGGATCGATGTATTCAATTATCTCTGTAAGGCTTGTCCTCTGCTCCATGTTTATGCTCCTTTATATTCCTGTGGTACAATGTCGTTCGGGATCTTCCATCCGTTCCCGGCAATCCTGTCAATTAAATTCTTGGCTGTGTTAAACTGCCAGGTCCCCACATGTTTAAATCCCCTGCCCTCCAGGAAGCGGATCTGCTTCGGGGTAGTAAGTCCCTCATTTCTACGCTTGTCCAAACGGTCAAGAATCTTAGCTGCCTTCCCTGCATTCTCAATCTGATCCGGCATGATTCCCAGCTTTTCCAGTGTCTGCTTCTGTTTGTCAGATGGCGGTCCCATCTCCCATCCAAAAGACGGAACATAACTGGACAGGTCTTCTGCTTGAATAGACATCTCGAACTGCAGTGGATCTACAAGCTTCTTTTTCCGTTTTTTCATCTCTGCCAGCTGTTTAGCCAGGGATTCCTCACGCTGTGCGACTACATCTTCTGAGGCAGTCTTTTCCGCCTCTTCAATATCAATAGCTATGCCGGCTTCTCGTTCCAGGTTCTCCGTCATCTTCTGGGCTACTTCTTCATTCTCACAGATCAGACTTGCGGGGTGGCACAGTTCATGCCGCTCTGTATGCCAAAGGAAATCCAACAGCAACAGATGATCTTTTCCTGTTTCTGGTGAAAGTCTTGTGCCACGTCCCACCATCTGGCAGTAAAGGCTTCTTACCTTTGTAGGTCTTAATACCACAATGCAATCAACTGACGGGCAGTCCCAGCCTTCTGTCAGGAGCATGGAATTACATAACACGTTGTATTTACCAGCATCAAAATCTTTTAATACCTCAGCCCTGTCCTGGCTGTCTCCGTTTACTTCTGCCGCCTGGAAACCATAAGCATTTAGGAGATCCCGGAACTTCTGGCTGGTCTTTACCAGCGGCAGAAATACCACAGTTTTTTTATCCATGCAGTATTTCTGCATCTCCTGGGCAATTCCTTCCAGGTATGGATCCAGCGCAGTACCAATCTCACTTGCCTTGAAGTCCCCTGCCTGTACAGAAACGTTGCTCATATCGATCTTGAGTGGAATTGTCAGCGCCTTGATCGGGGACAGGTATCCTTCCTTGATTGCCTTAGGAAGGGTGTACTCATAAGCCAGGGACTCAAAATATACGCCAAGGTTCCGCATATCCCCACGGTCTGGCGTTGCCGTTACGCCTAACACCTGTGCTTCCGGAAAATGCTGCAGCACTCTCTGATAGCTGTCAGATATACAGTGATGGGCTTCGTCAATAATGATGGTATTAAAATAATCAGCCGGGAAACTTCCCAGCCTCTTTTCTCTCATCAATGTCTGTACAGAGCCAACCACTACCCGGAACCAGCTGCCCTGGCAGGAGCTTTCTGCCTTTTCCAAGGCACATCCAAGCCCGGTTGTCTTCATCAGCTTATCTGCTGCCTGATCGAGCAGTTCCCCTCTGTGTGCCAGGATCAGTACGCGGTCACCTTTACGGACACATTCCTCTGTTACCTTGGCAAATACCACAGTCTTTCCACAGCCTGTAGGAAGGACCAGCAGGGTTTTTAACACCCCGCTGTCCCACTGTTCAAAAATAGCTTCCTTCGCTTCTTTTTGATACGGCCTTAGTTCCATTTTTAAAAGCCTCCCGGTGTAAATGCAGGTTTACTGGTATCCTTTGGATACAGCTTTTCAATGTAATTGAACTTCTTGTTTGGATCCTTAATTCCAGGCTTCAGTCCGATCTTAGCGCGCGCAGTCTTGCCAGGAAGTGCACTCCAGTCCATCCGGAGTTCTTCTCCCTCCTTCTTAAGGCCAACGCCACGGAACAGCTCAGACAGCTTCCACTCCAAACTGGTATGCAGTACATAATTTTCACGGATGGTAACCTCACGTTCTGGAACATGCACCGTAAAATAAACAACTGCCATATTGCATGGAGGGAGCTTCCCCTCACCTTTAGATCTGCTGCGGTCAAATTTCTCAATTGTTACGTTATAATCCCCTTCTGGAATTGGCTCATAATCCTGGGCATCCTGTTTGATGGAATCCTCCCAGCCTAACTCTCTTCCTTCTGCTGCCATAAATTTTTATCCTCCTTTAATTGAACGGCACCTGTTGTGTCGCTTTCATTTCTTTGATCATTCCATAGACCTGTGGCCATGCCCCGATCAGACAGCCATTGATAAAGTCCATGTCATAATCTTTCACCTTTACATCAGAGGGGTAATACCCTCTTGCTGCCACTACGTTCTGGATGTCCCATTCATCTACCTGGTTACTCTCCATCAGGTCACGTAAAGCTTTAGGGATTCCGGGATCAATGGTGCTGCTCCTTGCTGTCGGTTCCGGAGTCTTTTGTGGTTCATTAAGCGGAAGGTTCATCTGCTCCCCAACAGTAACAGCAGGTTCTGTCTTTGTAGCTTCCTGTACCGTAGTCGGCTGAGGCTGTACAGTTGGCTGAGCCTGTACCGGCTGCTGCGCTGGTACGGATTTTGGCTGTGTTTCTTTTACTGGCACGGCATTTCCCTCAATGATTGTCCGGATGGAATCATAACTGAATGGGACTTCATCTGGCAGACCGTAGCGGTTCTTTGCATCCCAGCAGGCATTGTGGGTGGTGTACATTACACGCTCGCCGCCCTGGGCTTTTCGCTTTTTCCCTTTATCATCCACTGCAATAGAAAATGTTTTATAATTGGCAAACAGTAGCATGTCCGCCCATTCCTTGATCAGTGGGGAGGTCTGGGATGCTGTTTTCTTTCCAAGCTTTAACTCCCATCTGTCATAAGCTCCCAGTTCATCCGGCTGTTCAAACTTCCGGATCTGCGCATGTGCAGTAAGGACCACGTTGACACCAACCTCTACAACTTCTGTCAGCTGATTAAGGAATTTCCCCAATTCTTCTTTTACATAAACATAACCATTTCCGTAACCAAAGTCCTCAATACCGGACTTTCTGTGCTTGTCGCAGATATGCCGGATACACATAGATTCTGCCCAGTCAATGGTATCTATGACCAGGGTCTTGCACATAGCCGGATGTGTGCGGACATAATCCACCTGGTCCAGCAGCATCTGCCAGCTGGACGCCTTGGGAAGTCTCGCAACATCCATTGAATTGGTACTTCCTTCCGTGTCAATAAACACCGGATCTGGAAACTTGCTGGCAAAAGTGGATTTGCCAATTCCCTCTGGTCCGTAAATGACTACCTTCTTTGCACAGGGAATCACACCTCTGATAATTTCCATTTAAACAACCTTCTTTCTCCTATTATTTGCTTGTTCTTTCGCATTCACCCATCTACAGTTTTCAGGAGAATACGGACCATCAACATTTATCCGGTCTATTGTGCATGCTCCTCTTGGAGCATTTGCATCATATCCATTCTTCATTGCCCACTCTCGAAACGCGGCATAATCATGTCTCCATTCTGAACAAATATATATCCCTCTCCCTCCATAGTCCGGGTATCTGTTATGAGAAGGGTAATAACAGCGGTCTATCATTCCTCTCCAAACTCTAAATAACCGGTCCTTGCTACCGTCATGTGTTCTTCTATTATGTTGACTATCCGCCCATTCACGCTGCAAACATCCACAAGATTTCTGTCCACTACTTCTCAAGGATTTTCCATTAACTACCACACTCTTTCCACAATCACATACGCATTTCCAATATATATCGCCCTGTGAGCTTCTTTTAGATGTGGCTTGCATTACAAGCAATCTGCCAAAACGCCTTCCCGTTAAATCTATAAATGCTGACATTTTTAAAACGCACCTGCTTTCCATTCCTTTTTTAGTGGCTTATTTTCTTCAGTGCCTACTGTTGCATTTCCGTCCATGTCATAGGAATAACCATCACTTATCAAAATGCTGCACTCATCACCAGTAGAAACTCTGGTAGCAATTGCCTGGAGTCCTTCTGCTTCCAGCCACTCTCCAAACTCCTGCAGTGTCTTTCTGTCCATCTGCTCCAGCTTGTCCAGAAGAACGAAACCACACTGCGGGTTCAGTTTGCGAACAATTGCTGTAGAAACCTTCAGCCGTTCCGCTCCGGACATGTTGTCCCACTTCTGGCCTTTATAGATCAGCTCGCCATCTTTTACGGATAGCTCTGGAAGCGGAAGCTCTGCAGAAGTCAGAAGCTCATTCTTCTTATCCCTTGTCTCTTCCAGCTGCTTTGTTAGATTGTCGTACTTGGTACGGTACTCTTTGGCGTCATCCTCCGCTTTTTCCTTATCCAGGTTGGCTCTGACTTTACGGTTGATTTCCTCGATATTGGAGATATTAGCTTCCAGTTCTTCTGTGGACTGATCCGCCAGATCCTTTGCAGAAGTCTCTGCAATATCCAGATCTTTTACCAGCTGCAGATGTTTCTGCTTGGCTGCTTCCAGAAGCTCAGACAATCTGATTACTTCCTCATGAGCGCGTTTTACAGAATCCCGGAGCTGTGCAGCCTGATCGCGTTTTCTCTGGTTCTCTCCATTCTTTGCCAAAATCTCCTGCTGCTGTCTGATCAGCTCAGAGGGTGACACCAGGTCTCTTGGAACATCCGGATAATAGGGCTGCTCTTTTGCAAATTTCTCTTTCTGATCAGCGGTACGTCCTACATACAGACGCTCCTGGTAAAGCTCTTTTTCTTCCTTTTCCAGTTCTGCAAGCTGAGGTCCCACGCCAATGATCTGCAAAAGCACTTTTGCCTTCTCTGTTCCGGAGGCTTCCATAAATCTTGGAAGATCCAGGGCAAGCTGTTCCACAAATTCATTAAGCAACTGCTGTCCGGCCTTCTGACCATTCGGGTCCGTAACCTTGAGGGCACTGTTCTTTCCCTTACGCTCCACTACCAAACCATTGTTCATCACAATATGTAAGTTCGGCGGCACCATGGAGCCTTCTCTTGTACTCTGGGAAGGTTTGTAACGTTCCCCGCCAAGTGCCCAGGCGATGGAATCCAGAACTGAGGTTTTGCCCTGCTGGTTATCTCCGCCAATGATAGTCAGGCCGTTCTGTGCAGGTTCCAACTTTACTGCTTTGATACGTTTTACATTCTCGATTTCGAGACGGTTAATCTTCATGCTCATATCTTATCTTTTCTCCTTTTTCAAAAACTCAAAATCATTTAGCAGTTTCTCCATCAGTTTTTCTGGTTCCTGCACTGCCATAATATCTTCATAACGCGCTTCCGCCAGAAGCACATCTCCTAAGATTGGAGAACCATGTCTTGGCATGTCGTACATCCAGCTTCCAAAACGATTTAATGGCAAATTCTTAAAATACCCTTCCTCATCTACCAACATAATCACTGGTCCCTGAAAGTAATTATTCATTTTGACGGTATGGACAGTTTCAAAATGGCCTCCTAAAGCTTTTTGAATACTCTTGAAATCGTCAAAATTCACATCAATAATTGAGATTTCGTTATCTGCTGAAATTTTTAATGTTTTCATTGATTTTTCTCTCTTTCTCCTCTACAATGAAAGGGTGATAAACTATTTTTGTCCATTTGGACACCGGATCCTGATGAGCCCTAACTCTCAGGATCCATTTTCTTTAAACAGCCTGGTAAGATGCTCCCTTGCTGCTTCATAGTTTTTAACGGATTCTTTCATCATTACTTCTTCGCGATAGATATCATAAGTAGTCATTTTGCTTTCTGTTGGTTCCTTCACCCAAACCCGGCATGGATATCCAGCTAATCCTATTTCGAAACTTACATGGATTCCGCTTGCTATAGCTTTCTTCGAAAGCTCATACAACTCATCTATCATTTTTTCTAAAATCATGGCCTCCTCCCTTCCGGCTCTGTGCCCTGTATCAGCATCCATGCAAGCATTGATAATGCCATTGCTCCTGCAACCTGCAGTCCGTCCCACTGCCAGAACGGCAGGTATGTAGCAAGGGTGCCTATAATAGCAGATATAATTATGTTACGCTTCACAGCTTGCCTCCTTTCTGCTGCCTTACCCGGCAGCCTTCTTTCTTTCGAAATTATATATAGCCATTGCCAGATCAACTCGCTCCGCTTCAGTTTTCAGTGCCCGTTCCTTCGTCACCTGCGCTTTTGGAAGCTGATCTATCCTGTATGGCACGCCGTCTATGATAAATCTGCGAGTAAATTTGATTCCTATCACAATCACCTCCCTGTTACTATGGTATGGATCATGTTTGTACAGAGTTACTTCATAACATTTCAAGTAGTAGTGGTCTTCTCTCTTCTGCCAACTGAAATATTTTATGTAAGAAGCTGTCAACTGCTTTATGTCTCACAACAGACAACAGCATCAATTTAATCTGCAAATAGTCGTCTGGTGGGGCTTCTTTAAGCTCCTCAATGAACTCAGCCGCTATTTTAAGAAGTTTTTCATCCACAATTATCACCTCCCAGAAAATATTTCAATTGCACGCTTTAATGCTTTCACAGCATATTTACTTCCACCAGTCCCCGAAATTGTAAGCTCATACTCTTCGCTGTCATTACCAACGCAGCTAATAGTAAATTTTTCTTTTCCGTATTTGGTTGTCTCATTACATACTGTTGGAAAATATTTTTTCTTCATTACGCACTCCTCTCCAAATAAGCCAGCATCCTAGTTTGTTTCCAATTGCAATCTCATCTGCTCATACTCTGGAACCTTCACAAAATCCTCCGGAAGTGAAATACCGAACTGCTCACATTCTCTTTTGAATACCTCGGCAATCTTATATGGTGCTGAACCCTGCTTTGTCATGATTCGGTCTGTAACTCTGCCAAGCTCTGCAACACTGGATGCAATAATTGGATTCAAAGGACAAGGAAGCTTTCCATCTTCCATTTCGTGAAAGCGATTTATGTATCTCGCAGTAAATTCTGTTCCTTTCTGTCCAGTCAGCTTATGAGCAATGAACTCACAGCCTTTCTTTGTGACCTGAAAACATGGAAGAATCTTATTCTGCTCTGTTGTATAAGTTGCTTCCTTAAAGAAATCGGTGAATCCAATTTTGGCTTCTCCTAACTGAACCACATAATTTCTGATATCTCTCAGCAATTTGCTATGTTCTTTTCCTACCATTTTTGCTACTTCCATTGAAGTAATAGTGTTTCTTATTAAATTACTCATTTTGGCTTCCTCTTCTTTTTTGCTCAATTTAATTGAACTTTTTGTTTAAAAAAATATAATGGAATATCATCTTCTGTAAGTTGAAGCAACCTGATTGCCTTGCAAATATCTTGCTGTTTCCAGTCTCTCTTTCCAGACATTTTCAATGATAAGGTTCTCTCCGACCATCCCATAGCTTCTGCAAATTTATATCTTGTACCTAGTATCTCAACTATTCTTCCAGATAATTTACGATAGTCATACATTTCATCGCCTCCTTTGTTCAATATCTTTGAGCAATATTACATTATCATTTTTATCTTTTCTTGTCAATATGTTATTCAATTTTTTTGATTATTTTTCATTGTGCTATTGAACTTTTGTACAATATATGATATATTCAATGTAAAGAAAGGCGGTGTATCATAATGAAAAGTGAAAATACCTCAATGCGTTTAAAAAAAATAATGTCTGATCGTAATTTGCGGCAGATAGATATTTTAGAGCTTTGTAAACCTTACTGCCAAAAATATCAAATTAAATTAGGACGAAATGATTTAAGTCAATATGTTTCGGGTAAAGTTGAGCCCGGACAAAGAAAATTAACAATTCTTGGTCTGGCCTTAAACGTTAGCGAAGCTTGGCTCATGGGATTTGATGTCCCTATGGAGAGAGATTCGTATAATAAACAATGGGACAAAGAAGCCGCTCAATTTTCTGATAGCATAAATTCATTCTATATGGAATTAAATAGTCTTGGTTGGTCTTGTGAATGGATTGATAGTGATACGAAATACTTACTTTCAAACGGAAATGTTTCTTTTAAAATATCTTCAGATGAATATTCCAATTTCATAGAAGATGTTAATAATTTTTATAAAACTCGCTTGGAGAAACTATATGAGAAGTCAAAAGTTTCTCTCTTTCCATCGGATGAGCTTGCTACTGCTACTCAGTACCAACAGCCAACTACACTTGCAGCTCACCATGAAGGTACCGAGTATACAGAAGACGAACTGAAAGAAATTGACCAGTTTAAGAAGATGGTAGAAAACAAAAGGAAATAATTGGCAGATCTGCCAGAATGTACATTGACAATATAATATATTTACCCAGGGGACTGGGGGACGTGCTCTTTGCCTAATCCGGACACCTTACGGAGGAGGTGAAGTTTATGAGCGATTATGAGACATTTATGATTATGTTGACTTTTGCTAATTTAATCGTAGCCATACTTACATATGCACATAAAAAATAGCCGTCCTAATCTTTGGCGAGATCAACGGCTATTTTTTAGCTAACTATTTTCGCTGGATTGGGTGAAGTGCAGTCACCTTCCAGCTCCCTTGTTAAATATATTATATGTCACTCTGAAATATTTGTCAATTTTCTTTTTCTTGAAGCAGCTGTACAGTTTTTTGTACATCCAATAAGATATACTAGAGCGGGAGGTGTTTACATGAGCACATATGAGGAATTACAAGACCAGGCCTGCGCGGACGGTATAGACGTAATGGACTATAATTTTAATAGTCCCAATATAAAAGGCTTATATTGTAACAGCACTGTAGCAATCAATAAGTCCATTTCTACCCAGGCTGAAAAATCCTGTGTCCTGGCAGAGGAGCTTGGTCACCACTACACGACTGTTGGTGACATTATTGATCAGACTAAGGCCAGCAATCGTAAACAGGAATACAGAGCCAGGCTTTACGGTTACAACCTTAAGATTGGACTAATCGGGATTGTTCATGCCTATGAGGCTGGATGCCGTAGCTTATATGAAATGGCGGAATATCTGGATGCTACAGAAGAATATTTGAAAGAAGCTCTGGACTGTTATCATTCCATACATGGGGTTTATGCTACCTTGGATAATTACATAATCTTCTTTGAACCTACATTTACGGTAATGAAAGCAGTCAGCAAAATTGAAACCAAATATCCAGGATGACTGGATATCACCGAAAATTGATTGAATTAAGGATGCATAAATAAGACTAGAAAGGAAAGTTTTACATGAGCGTTGTATTATCATACGTTGACACTACAAAAGCAATTATTGCCAGTGATGGATTAGCAACCTATAAAAATAAAAGAACAGCACATAGCAATGAACAAAAGATAATCCACTTAAACGATAATGTACTGTTAGGCTATGCCGGTCATTTACATTCTTGTTTAAGAATCGTCAGCTTACTCACCAATGCAAAACCAGAAAATCAACCTATCGTAAATGCAATGCTTGTAGAAGATACTAATACCTTCATCCAGAAATGCATTGCATCTTTCGATAATTTGGAAAGATGTGGCTTTCTAATATGTGGAAAAGGGAAAAATGGAGTTCCATGTTCTGCAAGTACTTCAAACTACGCTCCTGATGTGTTAAATTATGCGATAGCAGATAATATTCTCTACTACGCCCTATATCCGGAAGAAGTTCCTCGAAATGTTGATTTATTCAGGAATCGTATACTGCAATGCCCTCATGATATTCGCTTTGCCATGGGACTGACAATAGACGATGTTGCTAAACTTTCCCCAACTGTCAATACTCAGCATTATTTTCAGGAACTTCGTTTTTAAGTTCCGTTGCATTTAGAATACCACCCTTAGCAATAAAATTTTCGCCAACATAAATATCTTGATTCACACCTATGTTTGCGGATGTATTAACATCTTGTGTTAATTTTTCAAATATATCATTATTCATACTTATATATTCTCCTTTTTTATAAGTTATATTAATGATAGCATCAAAAAAGAATATAGTAAAGTGTTAGTTGCACATTAAACAATAGTAACCCACCATAAAAGAAAGGATGATTGCCTTATGTTGTATCCATTCATGACACTCAACGACAACACGGAAATTGTGCATTCAGAAGCAATTGAAAAAGACGGACGCGAACAGGTAAAAGTATGTATAGAAAAACCTGTCTTCGAGGATTTTCATTCAGCTACTTGCTGGCTTCCTGATTACAAATGGGAAAAAATAAATGGCTTCTCAGAAGAGGAAATTAAATATTTTCAAGATTACCTCTCTTCTGTTGCTCACATAATCATGCAATTGGCACGCGAAGGCGGCTTTGAAGGAGGAATGGATAATGCCTCGAGTTTTTAAAATCGGTGGATACATTGTATATTTCTGGGTAAATGAAAATGATCCACTGGAACCAGTACATGTACACGTGTGTGAAGGAGTTCCGTCACCTACTGCTACTAAAATATGGATTACCAGGAATGGCGGATGTCTGTTATGCCATAATAAGTCAAAGATTCCTTCAAGGCAGCTCCGCACAATCATGCAGACTATCGAAGCGCGAAAGAAAGATATCCTTGACCTCTGGTATGAAACATTTGGACAAATTAGCTATTATTGTTAAACTTGAACACGTAAGTAATTCTTACATGTTGAAGAGGAATATCATGTTTGAGGAAAACGGAATTTTATATGCAGATTCTTCAAAAGAGTTACTGAAAATACAGGACGCAAAGCCTTTGGATGACATGATGATGCTTCTTACTTTCTCCACGGGAGAACAGCGCTTGTTTGATGCAACCATTTTGAATGGTCCTGCATTCGCTCCACTGTCTGATGAGAAGATTTTTAAGGATTGCAAGGTTGTAGATGGTATTGTTACATGGATGGATGAGGACATTGACTGTGCTCCTGAATACATGTATGAGCACAGCTACGCTTATCCGGCTTTACGGTCGGCAATCTAATTTTATAAAAGAAAAACCGCCCTAGTGTTGGCGCACCAGAGCGGCAAAGACTACATTCCCGAAGGTTGATGCAGTACGTTCCGAAAATATTGTATCATCTTCGGGGCAGCCATGCAAGCGGAACCTTTGTTCGCGCCGGCTGTTATTTTTATACTTATTTTTACATAATTATAATCGAGGTGATACCATGACCGAACAAAAATCTGATGATCTGCGCATGGGAGCACTGTATATCCGTGTCAGCACCCATGAGCAGGATGAGCTGTCTCCGGACGCGCAGAAGCGTCTGCTACTGGACTATGCCAAGAGTAATGGAATCGTGGTCCAGAAGGACGCAGTCTTTGTGGAGAGTGTCTCCGGACGTAATGTGAAGAAGCGAAAAGAGTTCCAGCGAATGATTGCACAGGCCAAGTCTCCGGAGCATCCCTATGATGTGATTCTGGTGTGGAAATTCAGCCGATTTGCCCGCAACCAGGAGGAGTCCATCGTTTATAAGAGTATGCTGAAAAAGGACCGTGTGGACGTGATCAGCGTGTCTGAGCCGGTTATAGATGGACCTTTCGGCAGTCTGATTGAGCGTATTATTGAATGGATGGATGAATACTACTCTATCCGCCTGTCTGGTGAAGTGCTCCGCGGCATGGGCGAAAAGGCATTAAAACAGGGGTACCAGATTTCTCCTCCCCTTGGGTATGATGCAGTCGGGGACGGAAAGCCATATAAGATCAATGAAAAGGAATTCAAAATTGTCTCTTACATCATGTCCCAGTATGATGATTACTGCCAGGACACCACTGCCATTGCCAGAAAATGTAATGATCTGGGCTACCGGACCAAGCGGGGAAATCTGTTTGAGCGGCGTAATATTGACTATATCCTGCGCAATCCCTTTTATGCTGGCATTGTAAACTGGAATGGACAGACTTTTGAGGGAACCCATGAAGCACGTTATACCACAGAGCAGCTTGACAAGCGCATCAAGCTTATGGATGCCAGACGAAGACCAGCAAAACACCGAAATGCCTCCACCTGTAAGCACTGGCTTTCCGGTCTGATCAAATGTTCCATCTGTGGCGCCACCCTCTCCTATACCGGATCCGGAGCCTGTCCTTACTTTCAGTGTTGGAAATACGCAAAGGGTTATCACAAAACCTCCGTGGCCATCTCAGTAAAGAAAATGGAGCAGCTTGTCATTGATTACCTGAAGCAGCTTCTGGATGGCGCGGATTTCCAGTATGTTCCCAAGACAACTGCGCCGGTGCAAAATGGAGAACTGGAACAGCTGAAGCAGGAACTGGCCAGACTTTCAACCAGGGAGCTGCGAATTAAGCTTGCCTATGAAAATGAGATTGATACTTTGGAAGAATACAAAGAAAACAAGATAAGACTGCAGAAACAAAGGGAATCTCTTTTAGAGAATATCAAGGAACTGGAAACACAAAAACCAGAAGATCCATCCAGGGATAATGTCCTTTCACAGATTCGAAGTGTGTATGATGTTCTCCTGGATCCTGCTGCCGAAAGTAGTACAAAAGGGAACTTTATTCGAACTATAGTCGATCAGATTGTATTTGACAAAGAGGCTGAAATGGTGTATTTTGATATTATCATCTAAAACATATCAATTTTTCACTGGTTACGATTGTACTATTTCTTAATTCAGATTTAACTTTTTTCCAAAAAACAAGTGAATTTTATCTATTATAGGGTATCGGACTCCGGTGGCCCGGATGGAGAAATCGGTGCTTCTATGCGCTATCTCTCCCAGCGCTTTACCATGCCGAACCGAGCCTCTGCAGCTGTGCTTAATGATATCGGTACTGAAGAACTGGCGCATCTGGAGATGGTTTCCACCATGGTTCACCAGCTTACCCGTGACCTCACTATGGAAGAAATTGAGAATTCCGGGCTGGGACCATATTATATTGACCACACAGTTGGCGTGTGGCCGCAGGCAGCAGGAGGCGTTCCCTTTAATGCCTGCGAATTCCAGAGTAAAGGTGATCCGATCACGGATCTATTTGAAGACCTTGCAGCAGAACAGAAAGCACGCTCCACTTATGACAATATTCTCCGTGTAGTACGAAATATCCCGGAAGTTGCTGATCCTATCCGTTTCCTGCGTGCAAGGGAAGTGGTACATTTCCAGCGATTTGGCGAAGCACTTCGCTCCATCCAGGAACAGTTGGACGCTAAAAACTTCTACGCTTTCAATCCTGGCTTTGACAATCCCTGCTCTGCAAGCTGTGCACCTGAAGCAAAATAGCATATGCTGCTGGTCATAAAGATAACCGTAACAGCAATACACATCTCACAGAAAACCTTTTTTAAACACGCTCTAATACTGCCCGGCAATTGCTGGGCAGCTTCAAAACAGTAGTCAGCAGGCTTTTTCTCCCCATACCAATTGTTCGTTTACTCAACTTCAAAGTCACCACAAATATCCTCTGGAACTATATCATCGGATTCGTGCATAATACTTTTTCTTTCATACCCCTTCATAATCAAACGCCGGTATAAAACTTTCCTCCGCGGTCTCCCCTTCCTGAAAATAGCCATTTTCAATTCCAAGCTCAATGGCAGCGTCCAGCACCTTTTCATACTCTCGTCTGGTCACTTTCCGATTCAGTTCCGGAAATTTCTCATTCTTCCAGACAGGCGTATATTGGTTCATTACGCTGATAAAAATATCCTCCCCATAAGTCCGGTACAGATATTTCAATACTGCAATAGAATTTTTGGTATGCCCTGGCAAAATCAGATGACGAACAATTGTCCCGCGTTTTATATATCCATTCTCCGCAAACTGACAGGGACCGGTCTGGCGCATCATTTCGGCAATTGCACTCTGCGCCGCCTGCGGATAATCCCTTGCGTTGGAAAAAGCAGCAGCCAATTCAGGCTCCATATATTTCATATCCGGCAGATATACATCCACATAACCATCCAGTCTCCGGATAGTTTCCACGCTCTCATACCCACTGGAATTGTACACGACCGGAAGATTCATTCCCTTTCCTCTGGCCAGCTCCAACGCCGAAATAATATGCGGCACATAATGCGCCCCAGTGACCAGATTCAGATTTGCCGCCCCTTTTTCCTGCAATTCCAGAAAAATTTCAGCAAGCCGCTCCACTGAAATTTCTTTTCCGGAATCCCCAATGGCAATATCCCGGTTCTGGCAGAAACAGCACCGCAAGCCGCAGCCAGAGAAAAAAACAGCCCCTGATCCTTTTTTACCTGAAATACAAGGTTCCTCCCACATATGAAGAGCGGCACGGGCAGCCCTTATAGTACCGTCCATGCCACAATATCCTCTTTTGCCCTCCAGACGATTCACATTACACTTCCGGGGACATAAGGTACAATTCTTAAATAATTCTTCTCGCATAAATTACGAATTCTCCTCTCTGATCTTCTCGGTCAGTTCCCTTCCCCCCTGGTCATACCACTCTTCCACAAAGGTATCAAAGTAATCCATGGGCTGCTCTCCCATGATCATCTGAATAAAGGCATTTTTCTCTAGGGAAGCAAGCATGTTGGGAATCTCTCCATCCGAATCAACCAGATATGTTCTGCGCACCGAACTATAATGGCCGTCAACCAGCACGCCCACTGCTGAAATTCTGGACTTGTACGCAGCCCAGTCCTCTACAGTTACATTTTTCCCGCTCAAATACTTCATACAGGCATCATAGTAAGACTTTTCCAGTGCGCTTAAATTACTTGCCTTCTGCTTGCCGGACATTACTCTCCGGATATCCTTCGTAACATTATAAATTGCCTCATTATAATCCACATTAATAACCAACGGTCTGGCTGTAGGATCCACATTCAAAGCAAAATAGCTGTTGATCTCATCCGCATTTTCCTCATCTTCAAACCGGCTGTAATCAAACAGAACACTGATAATTTTCATTACAATTTCCGGATGTTCGTAACCCTTTCTCACAACCACATATTTGTTGTCCCGAAAAGAAGCATAAACGTTATCTTTTTCCTGATATTCAGCAGTAAGGTAATAAGGCTCCCAGTCTGCTTCCGGATCATTCTCAGCCACATCCATAAGCGGATTATTCGGTGCCCACCAAAGTCCAAAAAACGCACCGCATTTACCTTCCACTACCAGATCACGGAGATTATTCTGAGCACGCAGGGCAAAGTTCTGATCCAGTATTCCTCTCTCATATAGCTCGTGCAAATAAGCAACGGCAGATCTGGTCTCCTCTGTCAAAGAACCATAGACAATTTCCCCGTCTTTGTCCTTGATCCATCTTCTTGGATAAGAATAAAATTTTTCAAAAACAGGTTCCACCGAATAATTCTGACTGGTAGTAGACACAAAATTGGTATCACACACAAGTCCCACAGGATCTTCCCCTTCCTCTGCTCCCATCCTGTTTTCCTGAAAAACCTGGATAATATCCATAGCCTCTTCCAGAGTCTTTGGCTCTGCAAGGCCTAGCTGGTCCATCCAGTCCTTTCTCATCCACAAAAGGCAGGGACCGTGGTCGATTACTGCTTCCGGAAGCGCCATCAGCTTACCATCAAAGGTTCCTGCACCGAGAAGCTGTGGACCATAGCTGTTATACATGGCCTTGATTCTCGGGGAGGTACAGTTTGCATAAACCTCAGTCAGATCCTCCACCATGTCATTTTCCACAAGAACATTTAAAGTCTCCCTGTCTGAAACCACCAGTACATCCGGCAAAGTGTGATCATTTACCAGCACATTCACATACTCGTCGTAGCGATCCTCCCGCTCCATATAGGCATTTTCATTCTGCACGTTCAGAATCTCTTTCAGATATCTGGTATAAGCGCTGTCTTCGTAGGTATTTCCTGCTGGAAGATTGGAATTATTGGCACCGCTCATCTGTCCTAAAGTATAAGTCACAAGCTCCGGGTACTTTCCATACGGAGTTGTGGAAGCTTTTTTCCACAATCCGCTATCTGTAGAATTATCTGTCTGGGATTCTTCTGTTTCTGTACTTTTCTCTGCATCCGTTCTGTTTTCTGCTGTCTTTTCCGTCTCGTTGTCTACAGTGCCTGGGTCAGCTGCATCAATTCCGGAATCACTGCATGATTCCTCAGAAAGCTCATAATCTGCTTCTTCGTATTCCACACCCGTTGTCTCTTTTCCCATATTTCCAGCTGCGCTATCACAGCCTGTCAATGAACCAGACGAAATCAACATGGAAAAAGTCAGTCCCAATACTAGAATTCTATTTTTTTTCTTCACTTTTTCCACCTTTCTTTCCTGTTGTGTCCTCTGTGTCTTCTTCCGGTTCCTGCAAAAACTTTTTCGTAGAAAACTCTCCGGCTGCCACAGCCTCCTCATCCGCTTTTTCTCTTGGAATTCTCATTTCCACCCTGGTGCCTTGATTGATCTGGCTAAACACCTTGATTCCATACTCCATCCCATAAAGAAGCTGCATTCTGTCATTGACATTTTTAAGGCCATATCCGGAAGCCTTGTAAGTCACCAGCTTATCTGCCTCTTCCTGTTCCATTCCTGGTCCGTTATCCTCCACAGCAAGAAGCACATCCTCACCGTCCTTTACAAAAAACAGTTTCAGAATCTTCTCTCCTTCTTCTTTCATGTCCAGCCCATGCTCCAATGCATTCTCCACAACAGGCTGCAGCAGCAATTTGGGCACAATATCTCCTTTCACCTCCGGGTCAATGTCCCAGATCACCTGAAAATCATTGTCATGCATCACCAGCTGAATGTCCAGATACGCCTTAATATTCTGAATACAGTTATCCACAGTTACCATATCCTGCCCCTTACTTAAAGCAGTCCGGTAAAACATAGATAAGGACAAAGTAACCCTACTGATTTCCCTCTGATTGCTTCGAATAGCCATCCAGTTGATAACAGACAGGGAGTTATACAAAAAATGAGGGTTGATCTGGGCAGTCAGTGCCTTCAGTTCAAACTCTTTCAACGCGATCTTATTCTCATAAACCTCATGGATCAGACGGTTGATCTCGTCCATCATGCTTCGGAAGCTGCGCACCAGAAGACCAATTTCATCTCCGGCATTGCTGTCCACCGTAACCTCACGGCTGCCCTGGTTTACCCGGTTCATGTTAGCGGTAAGCTCCTCGATCTTTCTGGTAAAAAGTCTGGAAAAAGAAAGTCCCAACACCAGAATTATGGCTACACAGGCTGCAATCAAGGGAATCTCGCTGACCAGGATTCCTGCCACAGAGCTGTCCACTGCTGATTGCAGCTTATACAGATAAAAAATCCATCCGCAAGCCGCGTTCTTCCGTTTTACAAAAGCATAATCTCCCTGCCCGGACTCCAGAAACTCCCTGGAGACAGCCTCTCCCGAATCCTTTTCTTCCTTTTCACCTAGCATTTCCTTCTGAAACAGAACATTTCCCTCTTTATCCAGGATCATGCCCCCGGATTCTGCAGAAATAATCTTTTCAAAGGGCTGAAAAATCTTATTATAATCCAGTGTAACGCAAAGAACTGCTGTCTGCTCTCTGCCAGTATAAATCCGCCTTACAGCTGCAATCTCCGGTATCTGGCTGTCCACCACCCACTGCACAGACACATCCTCTGCCAGTTTGTCATACCACCACTCCTTATCCACCTCTGACAAAGGCACAAGTGTATACTCATGGCGCACTTTAATGCTTTCTGCAAACAACTGGATCTGTATAATGGCATCATGATAAGACTTTGGTACAGACAAAAGAGGATCTGCTACTTCTGTATATTTTCTATACGCTTGATAATTATCCATATTTTTCTCCGTGATCAGATCCTCAATATCCGGGGAATAAGTGAGATAATTCAGAAGACTGGAAAAAACTTCTATCTGGCTGTCGATTCCCTCTCCGGTCTGCTCCAGAATGGAAGACATATCCTCCATTTCTTTTTCCCGGAGCAGACTGCTCATGCGGTCATGACTATACAATACAAGCAGGATCATAGGAACCAGGCTGGCTGTCACAAGAAGAATAGTCAGCTTATGACGATATTTCATATTTTCAAATTTATTCTTTATGACTGCCGGTATTTTCATCCTCTTCACCGGTTCCTTTCCGATAGGACTCCGGGCTGCTTCCATAATATTCCCTGAAACTTCTGCAGAAATAAGAAACATTGGGGATTCCTACCTGTTCGCTGACCTGTGCCACCTTCATATTGGAATTACACAAAAGCTCCTTCGCCTTTTCCATCCGAACCACACGTATAAAGCGGTTCAGGTTCATACCAGTCTCTTTTTTAAAAATAAAGCTGAGATAACCAGAGGACAAATACACCTTCTCTGCCAATGTCTCAAGACTTAAATCTTCCGCATAGTGCTGGTAAATATAATTCTTCACAGAAGCAACTTCATCTCTGGAATCACTCATGGAACGCTCCAGAAACTCCTCATACTCCTTAATATTCTCCTGGGTGATTGCAAGGATCTGTTTCAGATTGGTACAACTGTACAGCCGCTCAACCTCATGATCCAGCTTCCGCTCCTCAGAAAACTGATTTTCCTGGAAAAGCTCCTGGATCACATTGGAAAAAACAAATTTCACATACATGGCAGAGAAACGGGTATCATTCTCATATTTCTTCACCAGACATTCAAAATGCGTCTTCAGCTGCTCCACATCTTTGCGGGAAATGTCTTCGGAAATCTTCTCCATCAGACGGGAATCCTGTGTCTCCGCATTCACCGGCTGGCTGTCTGCGGTCTCATTATTAAACACATGCACATCCGGATGATAAAATTTCTCCTCCATGGTCTGCTCCAGCTGGGACATGATTTCAGGCAGCGCCTCATGCCCTTCAAACCGGCTACTCACTGCAAGGTGAAAACTTGCAGAGTAATTCTGCTTCAAAAGGTCATATAAATGCTTGGCAACCAGCTGATAATCGCAGTACACATCTGAAAAAAACAGCACAGACTGTCTGGTATTCAGATTCAGGTAAAAGAAATTCCGGTGCAATCCCTGCATCAGTTCCTCATCAATGTTATCTGGAACATTGTCCAAAAATGCCTTATCTGATTCGATGAGAATCGCACAGTGCCACTGCTCCCAGTTAGATTCATCTAAAATTTCCCCAGCCTTTTTCAACACTTCTTCATTTCCGGAATACAGGTAAGTCTGAAGAAAATACTGAAGAAGAAAATTCTTCCCTTTCTCTTCCTTCTGCTTCTTGGACCGGATACTTTGAAGCTCTGCTTTTACTTTCCCGATAGTTGTATGAAATGTATCCGGATCAACCGGCTTCAGCACGTAATCCTTCACTCCGTAACGCATAGCTTCCTGGGCAAAAGCGAAATCACTGTATCCACTAAAAATTACAATTGGAAGATTGGGATACTCTTCTCTGACCTTGCTAGCCAGCTCCAGACCGTCCATATGAGGCATTTTTATGTCTGTTAAAAGAAAATCAATCTCTTCACTTCGCAATACATTCAGTGCCTGCCTGCCATTGGCAGCCTCATGGATCTCGTATTCTCCCTCTTCCTGTGCCAGAAGGAATTTAATTCCCTCCCGCTCAATTTTCTCATCGTCTGTTATCAAAACTCTGTACATATTGGTACTCCGATCTTTTATTATATTTAACACCGGGACAACTCTTCCAACTGTCATTTATGTCCGTCTGTCAGAAAAGCCAGAAATTTCATATCGCCTGTTGCTTCGCCCCATTTTTTCTGTCTGGCGCACATGAAATCTTATATAAAGATAAAGATAGCCCCTCGCATCTCTGCAAAGAACTATCTTTATTTTAACATTCTGGTATCATATTGAAAAGGGAATAATCTCCAAATTTCTCAGGTAAAAACCGTTCTTTTACCCAAAGAAATCAACCCTTAACTGCACCTGCAACAACTCCCTCGATAATATATTTCTGGCAAACCAGATATACAACAATAATCGGGATAATGTCGATCATAATACTTGCCATCATCGGTCCCATCTGTACATGACCATAGCTTCCACGGAAATACTGGATTGCCATTGGGATTGTTTTATATTTCTTAATATCCAGAACCAGTGTTGGAAGAAGATAATCGTTCCATACCCACATCAGCTCCAGAATTGCAGTAGAGATAATGGTTGGTTTCAAAATCGGAATCAAGATCTTAAAGAAAACCTGCAGAGGACTGCATCCATCAATCATGGCAGCTTCCTCAATTTCCAGCGGGCTTCCTTTTACAAAACCGGTAAACATAAATACTGCAAGTCCGGCACCAAATCCAAGGTAAACAATGCAAATGGTGTATGGATTATTCAGTTTCAAAGTATCTGCTGTTTTTGCCAGGGTAAACATAACCATCTGGAAAGGAACAACCATACTGAATACGCAAAGGTAATACAGAACCTTGGAAAGCAAGCCGTTTACACGTACAATGTACCATGCGCACATAGAGCAACAAAGCAGAATCAAAACAACAGACATAACTGAGATCACAAGGCTGTACCAGAAGGATTTCAGGAAATCCATCTGTGTGACGCTGGCTATAAAGTTCTGGATTCCGTTCCAGGTCTCAGATGTAGGAAACTGGAAAACACCAGATGTAGTAATTGCGGACTCCACTTTTAAGGAGTTAAACAGGATCATAACAATCGGGTAGATCCAGATAATTGAAATTATAGAAAGAATTATAGTTGGGATAATACTTTTTTTCTTATCTGCCATTATGCCTGCACCTCCTTAGATGATGTTGCACGAAGCTGGATCAATGCGATCGCAACAACCAGTACAAAGAATACAACTGCTTTTGCCTGACCGATACCCTTCCATGCAGGACCACTTCGTCCGTAGAATGTATCGTAAATGTTCAGTGCCAGTAACTGTGACTGTTTTCCAGGATCTCCGCCTGTAAGGGAAAGGTTCTGGTCGAACATCTTGAATCCGTTTGTAAGAGTAAGGAATGTACAAATTGTAACAGATGGCATGATCATCGGAATCTTGATTTTAAACAGGATCTGTGATGCGGTTGCGCCATCAATCTGTGCGGCCTCAATCAGATCCGGAGATACGTTATTAAGACCAGCCACATAAATGATCATCATATATCCAATCTGCTGCCATAACAACAGGATGATCATTCCAATAAAACCATTTGTTGCAGACAACTTCAGAAGAGGCTGTCCCCACATGGAAAGCAGACCGTTTAACAGTGTCTGCCAGATATAACCAAGTACAATACCACCGATCAGGTTCGGCATGAAGAATACAGTACGGAACACGTTTGTTCCTTTGAAGCCTTTTGTCAAAGCCAATGCAATGGAAAATGCCAACACATTAATCAGAATACTGGAAACAAATGCGAATACAACGGTCAGCCAGAATGCATGACTGAAGTCACCGCCGATAAAAATTTTCTGATAGTTGGAAAGTCCAACCCAGACTACATCTTTTACAGTTGAAAATTTACAAAATGAAAGATAAATACCCCAGATAAACGGCCATAAGAAACCTATAATAAATGCAGCCAATGTTGGCAGAACAAATACCGGCCACCATTTTTTCAGAGATTTTCCTACCATTTTTCACTCCTCCTTTTCCTGTTATGACACCTTTGTGGAAGATTATCCACCACCCCAAAACATTACATCATTTTCCCATTAAAATGGGGAGGCTGTATTTCGCCTCCCCACCCTGTTCACCATTCTATATTATGTCCTGAATTTCTTCTGGACATATTATATGCTGTTGGAAAGAAATTTATTACCTGTTACGATTATTCGGAAAGAGCTTTCTCAGTTGCCCAATTGTCAACGAATGCGGAAACTACATCATCCCAGGAACCGCTTCCTGCTGCATATAATGTAAGCGCTGTACCAAGACCGTTCTTCCACTCTTCAGATGGCATTGTTGTGAAGTTCCATGATACAGGTGTAAGGCCAGCTGCTGTATACTCTGCATCCTGTTTTACAAATACGTTTGTGGGCTCCTGTGCTGTTTTGAAAGGAATTGTAAAGCCCATGTCTTCTGACATAGCCTTTGTTCCATCCTCAGAAGTTACGCACCAGTTCATGAAATCAAGTGTTGCCTGAATATCTTCTTCAGAAGCTTCTTTGTTTACACACCAGAAGTTCTCTGTACCAGTTGCAAGACCTTCGTTCTCATCATCAACACCGAAGTAAATCGGGATCATAGCCAGCTCATCATCGCTGTATGTCTTGGACAGTTCGCCATATTCCCAGGAACCATTCTGATAGAATACTGCATCACCGTTGATGAACTCGTTACGGGAGTCATCTGCTGTCTTAGCAGAAAGCTCTGCTCCATCGCAGGTAGAATCTGTAATGTAAAGATCAAATACGTTCTTATAGTTATCAAGGTATGTTCCCTTGATTGCATCTGTATCATCGATACCATCTGCCTGATACTCATAGTAGATTGGGAGGTTTGCAAGGTGTGTTTTGAATCTCCAGTCAGAGGATCCGTCCATACCAGCACTTGTGAAAGCACCCTTTACTCCAAGCTCATCTTTTCTTGCCTGGATGTCATCAGCAACCTTTTTCAGATCATCAAAACTCTTAATATCGTCTACTGTGTAACCAGCTTTTTCCAGTAAGGTTTTGTTTACGATCAGTCCATAGGACTCGATTACGTATGCGATACCATCAACTGCATCACCATCTTTTACAGTGTAAGCATCAGATGTAAGCTGTGAGTAGATATCAGATCCGGACAGATCATAGCAGTAATCTTTCCAGTTCTTAAGTCCTACTGGTCCGTTTACCTGGAAAAGTGTAGGAGCATCGCTCTTAGCCATCTCAGACTGAAGTGTGGTCTCATACTGTCCGGAAGCTGCTGTAACAACTGTTACCGGAACGCCTGTTTCTTCTGTATATTTTGCTGCCAGGTTCTGCCATGCTTCATCCTGCTCTGGTTTGAAGTTTAAGTAGTAAACCTTTCCAGCTGCATCATCAGCCATAACCGGTAATGCCGGTACCATAGAAGCTGCCATAACTGCGCTAAGTCCCATTGCTGCGATTTTTCTCATCTTCATAATTTTACTCTCCTTTTCTTTGAGAACCGTTTCTTAAGATGTTTATATAATACTGATTTTTCTGTTAAAAAACCATGATAAAAAATCAAGAAACATGTTCATTTTTTTAGAGAGTGATATTTGAATATGGATATTTTATCGCAACTTGTACAAAACATTACAATTTTTATCAGGTCCGGACTTTGAATAATAATTCGGGTCACAAGCCAGAACCTGTTGGAAAAAGCAGTCTGTGAAACATCTCATATATGCAAAAGAGGACTGCTTGCGCAGTCCCCTTTCTCGTTCCGCATGTGCGGAGAAAAATCATATTCAGGCTTTTCCAACGGATCCGAAGATTTCCATTTTCTCTTTAACAGTAGCCTTGATTGCATCGAAGCCAGGTGCAAGAAGCTTACGTGGGTCATATCCTTTACCCTGCTGATCTTTGCCTTCCTCGATGTATTTACGTGTAGCATCTGCGAAAGAAAGCTGGCACTCTGTGTTAACATTGATCTTGGAAACTCCAAGGTCGATAGCTTTCTTGATCATGTCTGTAGGAATACCTGTACCACCGTGAAGTACTAACGGCATATCACCTGTAAGCTGCTGGATTGCATCCAGAGTCTCAAAGCTTAAGCCCTTCCAGTTAGCTGGATATTTACCATGAATGTTACCAATACCTGCTGCCAGGAAATCGATACCAAGATCAGCGATCATCTTGCATTCCTTAGGATCTGCGCACTCGCCCATACCGATAACGCCATCTTCCTCACCACCGATGGAGCCAACCTCTGCCTCTAAGGACATTCCGTGCTCTCTTGTGATCTTAACCAGTTCTTTAGTCTTAGCAACGTTCTCTTCGATCGGGTAATGAGAACCGTCGAACATGATGGATGAGAATCCAGCCTCAACACATTTCAGGCATCCTTCATATGAACCGTGATCCAGGTGAAGTGCAACCGGAACAGTGATCTTCTGCTCTTCCATCATACCTTTAACCATTCCAACAACAGTCTTATAACCAGCCATGTACTTACCAGCGCCTTCGGAAACGCCCAGAATAACCGGGGAGTTCAGTTCCTGTGCTGTAAGCAGGATAGCCTTTGTCCACTCAAGGTTGTTGATATTGAACTGACCTACTGCATAATGTCCAGCTTTTGCTTTTTTCAGCATTTCTGTTGCATTAACTAACTCATACATGATAAAATTCCTCCTATCTTTGGAAACACCTTAACTATTTCCATTGTCTGTAGTTTAGCAGATTTTTCCCCATTCGTCTACCTCTTTGCAAAAAAAATGAGTTATTGATTCTTTTTTCATTCCCCTCGCGTGTACAATATCAAAAAAACTGAAAAAATATCTTGCAAAAACTTTCTTCTTTGTATATAATAAATTTGTTCACGGATGGATTCCCGAGTGGCCAAAGGGGACAGACTGTAAATCTGCTGGCGATGCCTTCGAAGGTTCGAATCCTTCTCCATCCATTACTACTCCAGAGCATATTCGCTCTGGAGTTTTTCTGTCATACGCCAAAGCGGTTCGAATCCTTCTCCATCCACTATATTCTAAACTCCCAGGTAAAAATACCTGGGAGTTTTTTATACGGCTTTAGCCTGTTCAAAATGTCTACGCAGCGTGTAGGCATTTTGAACTATAATCCACCTGCTTCGCGCAACATCATAAACTTAAGAAAAAAATGGAAAGGAATCTGTTCGCAGGTTCCTTTCATTGTGTTAAAATATAGGCAGGGGTGTATATGATTAAATCTTATAAAACAAGATTTCAAAAGTTTTCTGCATTATTATCTGATCCGGAAAT